>ENA-ORXC01000210-ORXC01000210.1-marine-metagenome-genome-assembly--contig:-NODE-210-length-51448-cov-7.652002_pt1 | contig 51448 bp, 52 predicted proteins | sample MGYA00237865_ERZ511478 | MGnify/ENA metagenome assembly ERZ511478
CAAATAAGGAGAAATATAATTCTGAACCTATCATTTTATTCTATCCCTTCTATGAATTCCGCTATTCTTCCACCTGGTCCGTGTATGTTACCTACACAAAAGACAAGTGCATTGTCCGCTTCTTTCATAATAGCTTTTTCTATTTCTGTAAAATCTTGTCCTTCAAAATTTAAATATTTCTTATCAGGTAATCGATGCATCAAATCTGATACCATTTGTGTACTTTTTCCGGTACAGATAAGCGTATCGTATTCTACATCTTCTAAGAAATCTTCAACAAACAATTTAGTTCTATCAATTCTATCTGAACGACAATTTAATATGACGATTTTCTTACTATAAGGATAATTGTATGATTCTACTTTATTTAATATCGCTTTCGTAGATTTTGGCTCATTAGCAGCAAATGCATTAACAAAAACATTTTTCGTGTTATTTGCATGGAAATATTTAATTCTAACTGCACCTGGATCTGCAGGCGCATTTAACATTCCTTCTAACGCTGTTTCACTATCAACGCCTACTGCCTGGGCAATGCCTAATACAATAGCCACATTATCTGGAAAGACTAAATAATCAAATTTTCTTAAGTATGATTCAGGTATTTTATCTTTATCAACAACAATTAATTCTGTTTTACGTTTTTTAGCTTCTTTAGCAAAAAAGTCTGTAAACTCATCTTTCATAACAACCAATTTCCCTTTATAAGGAATGGTTGCGGTAAACGCTTGTGCTACATCTTTTAGTGTCGGTCCTAATACATCCATATGGTCTTCCATTACATTAACGATAACGCCCACGTTAGCTTTTACTAAGTCCTTCTGGAATGTAATTTGATAGTCAGGATTGACAGCCATACATTCATTTACAAGTGCATTGGCTTTTTGTTTAACAACTTTACGAATGATATCTCTTTGTTCACCTATATTGGCACCTTGAGGTTTTCTTATTACTGGATACTCTTTTTGAGTAAACCAATACATCATTCGTGCGTCTGTTCCTGTTGTTTTCCCTATGACTCTATAGTGATCTTCTCTCAATACACTATATGCCATTCGAGTAATAGTTGATTTACCTCGAATACCATTAATATTAATTCGTATAGGGATTTTCTTAAGTCGATTCGCATGGCGCCTTTTTTCTTTAATACCTAGCCATAGAATCAACACAACACATATTGTTATGAGAATCACGTTACAATCCCTCTCTTTTCTATGTATATTGAATTGTTAATGGAATGGAAATTTATTTTTCTCTATAAAGTATGAAAAAAATCTATCCAATTATTAAAACGTTTCCATTAATATAAATCTTATAAAAACAATTAATCAAAAGTCAATATGTATTAAATATTCACTTAAAACTTAAAATAAAAAATTACTTATCTATAACTTATAGTAGTAGACTATCATTTGGTTATTGATTCAGTTTTAACTCTTTTAATTAACCATTAAAATAATGTAAATAAATGTAAAGGCTTACTTGCAGAATAGGACATATTGTTAATCATTTAGACTGTATTTGGTTACTAGCCTTGACATACCTTGTATTGAGAAAGACATATATTTTTTACTAGGAATTTACATTAAATTAAAAAACAAATGTTAAATTAAGAGTGTAGTTACTCAGACCTTAGGAGGAGAAGAATGGAAAAGTCAGTTAAATTTGCTATTGGAATTTATTTAGCAGCTATTTTAATAGTGACAACACTTTACTTATCATTCATTCTAGTTGGAAGTTTACAAGGAAAAGACATGAGCAATTCTGTATTAGATACAGATCACACTAAAATAAATAATAAAACACGTAATAGCGATGAAGCCGTAGACTCTAGTTTAAAAAATGAAGATGCTTCATCAAAAGAACATTCATATACATCTACAAATTATAAAAATGTTGATTCTAAAGACTTAAATCAGCATCAATCAAAACAAATAGATAACAAAACAGCGAATTCAAATTATCAAACATATTGATAAATGAATTCGCTGTTATACTCAATGTAAACCCACTCATTTTATAAGGAGTAGGGTTATTTTTTTATAATAATTTGTTTAAGTTGATTCAAGACGTCTTCTCTTTCCGGAAGAGGAAATATAGGATAAATATGAAACAAATTGTCACCTTGTATAAATTCATGTTCAATCCCTTTTTGATCAAGCATTTGGGATAATTTAAGCGCGTCAGGATATAATGTTTCTTTAGTACCTATGACAATAGTCAAGTGACCGAGATGGTTTATATCACCATTAATAGGTGAAATTCTATAGTCATCTAAAGGCGTATCCCCTGCCCATAAACCTGCTAAGTATTTACTTCCATCAATACCTAACATTGGGTCTATTTGTTCATATTTTTTCGTTTCTGGATTACTAAATGTAGCATCTAACACAGGTGATAATAATACAATATGTCCTGGTTGTGGTAATGATCTATCATTTAATGATTGTGCAAATGATAAGGCAATTTGACCACCTGCTGAATCACCCATAACAATAAGTTGATCCGGATTATCTACTTTATTAAGTAAATTTTGATAAATTTTATGGAGGAGTACCTCTGTCGTTATATAATCTCTATGTGGCACTTTAGGATATATAGGCATTACTATTTTAGCGTCTAACGTTTCTGCAAGTAAGTCTATAAATTCAAAGTGATAATCTAAAGGATCTTGAAACCAAGCGCCACCATGAATATATAATACTGTCCTTTGTTGTCGGTCACCTTGATTGTTAACAACATAAACTAATGAACCAAAGTAATCTTGGATACTAACGTCATGGTTAAATTCATATTCAGTACCTGCATACTTACCCGCAGTTTCATCTTTGGTCTTTTCAAGTGCTTTTTTAGCGCCTTCAACACTATCGAACGTGCTTTTCATTCCATTTAATCGCATCATTTTTTCTTGAACGAAACTACGATAACTTCTCTGTTCTTTGACTTTAGCGAATAATATACTACCTACTAAAGTAGAACTTATCACAGCTAGAACTTTCTTGAACATTGAAATCCACCTCCTTTATCCTTTACTTCTATAATATAATAATTTCGAATTTTTCGCGTTATAAAAGTCTTTTTAAGTTTATTTAATATTCATAAATCCGTTACCTAAAACGTCTCTTACATCATGAATAACAAGAAATGCATTGTCATCATAACGGTTAACAATTTTCTTTACTGTAGCAATCTGACTTTGAGATACTACTGCATATAATATATCTGTATTATCTAATTGATAAGCACCTTTACCATCTAACAATGTTGATCCTCTTCCAGTAGCTTGGTATATTTCAGAACTAATATCTTTATTATGATCTGAAATAACTGTTACTGCTTTTTTAGGATTAAATCCTTCTACTACAAATGCCATCGTTTTTTCGACAATAAATAGCATAACGATTGTATATAGTACATTAGTGATAGGCAACACTAGTAAAAATGATAGTACTACCAATGCGTCTAATATAAATAACGCTTGGGATGTTTTAACTTCTGAATATTTACTTATAATACGTGCAATGACCGATGTACCACCTAATGTACTTCGTGATGCAATAACTAGTCCTGAACCTATACCGATTAATACACCAGCAAAGACTGCATTAATAAAGTTTTCATTAATTCCTAAACTAAAACTTTTAGTTAAATCTAAGAAAATGGAGCTGGCTGTAATCGTAATCACTGTATAAATTGCCGTCGTTTTACTCAAATATTTCCAACCAATGACAATTAAAATAGCATTAATGAGGAAAGATGTAAGCGCCGGTGATAAACCTAGGGTATATTTTAATACAAGGGACATACCAATAGCGCCGCCCTCACCAAGGTTACCAGGTATCACAAAACTATTTACACCGAGCGCAATTAATAGTGTTCCTACAAGACAGAAAACTGTATTTTTAATATGATAAGTACGAGAATGTTTTGCCATTTTAGCCTCCTTCTGTAACACTGCTTAAATCGTTACTATCGTATTTTCACATAAAAATTTCACACGTTTTCTATCATAACACTTAATTATTACACGTCCCACCAACTCGGGTTAAATCGTATAATGAGAATTTAGTATATAAAAAAACACTCGAACATTAATTTCATTCGAGTGTCTGTAAACCTATTTATTATTTTGAACTTTCGTATATTTGTTCATACATCGGTGTTAACTGGCGTTCAAATTTTTGTAAATCAATAAACCTACCTTGTCTATGCATTTCTTTACCATTCATAAATATTAAATCTACAGGTACTGTAAAAATAGATAATTCTCCTGCAATATCTGTTACTTCATTTTGATTAATAATAGCTAATTTCACTTGAGGAAACGTTTCTTGTAATAAGTCTTTCACTTGAGGTAACACGGCATGACAAACACTACAGTGATCTTTCATCACATGAACTACAACTAATGGATGTTGATTAATGAAAGTTTTAAATTGTGCTACATCTCGAATTGTCTCAGTCATACCATACACCCTCTCGAGTTAAAATTAGTACAGATCATCTTTAATATAAGTACGAATTTTCACTTTATTTCATTATATCTTGAAAAACTTGAGGTAACTTCGTTATTTTTTGCTTTTCTAAATCATAAAAACCACCTGTTTGGTAACCTATACAATGTACTTTATCTTCAGATGAGATTTCAAATTTGAATATCCATTTCATTTTACTTGCTTTAATCATCCAACAACGTGCTCTCGGTCTATCGTGTATCGTTACTGGTACTTTATAATCCGCTTCCGTTTTCATTAAAATTGGTGAAATGCCTTTAGATATCATTTCTGAATAATTCATATATTGATTAATAAAAATGGTACGTAAATCTTCAAACCATCTTATAAACACGATATTACTTACAATCCCCATTGCATCAATATCATATCCATTTACTTCTATCTCTGTATCAACAATTAATTTGCCTTCTTCAGTATCCATTATTAATTTCTCCCTTATATCTATATTCATGTCTATTTTAAGCTATTTAAACATTATTTTCATCTTTGTGGACTTTACCATGTTTACCGGGTCTCTTTTTTATAACTATATTATTATATTATTTATAATCATTATTTTAATAGAAAACAATTCAAAAATTTTTAATTATGGTATAATAGATGTGAAATCATTCACATTAAAATGGAGGGATTCCTATGAAAGCCTATAATTACTCAAAACCTGGTGTAGCAAAGTTAATTGATAAGGAAAAGCCAGTCATTACAGAAAGTACTGACGCTATTATTAGAATGGTCAAAACGACTATTTGTGGTACAGACTTACACATTATCAAAGGTGATACTCCAGAAGTACCTGAAAATACAACACTTGGTCACGAAGGTATCGGTATTGTTGAATCAGTTGGATCTAATGTGAACAACTTTAAAGTTGGAGATAAAGTCATTGTCTCTGCAGTATCTTCTTGTGGTAAATGCTATTACTGTAAAAAAGGCATTTATGCACACTGTGAAAATGACGGTGGATGGATTTTAGGACATTTAATTAATGGTACACAGGCAGAATATGTTAAAGTTCCTTTTGCAGATAACTCGTTATATCATGCACCTGACTCATTACCAGATGAAGCTTTAGTTATGCTTTCAGATATTTTACCAACTGGTTATGAGATTGGTGTATTAAAAGGAAAGGTTAAACCCGGTAGTACTGTAGCTATTGTTGGTGCTGGACCAGTCGGTTTAGCTACATTATTAACTGCACAATTCTATTCTCCGTCAAAAATTATTATGATTGATTTAGATGATAACCGTTTGGAAACTGCTAAATCACTTGGCGCGACACATACTATCAATTCTAGTAATGTTGAACAAGCTATTAAAGAAGTCTATGAGCTCAATCATCGAGGCGTCGATGTCGCTATTGAAGCTGTAGGTATTCCTCAAACGTTTGATTTATGTCAAAAATTAATTGGTGTCGACGGTACAATTGCTAATGTCGGTGTTCACGGTTTACCAGTTCAATTTGATATCGACAAATTATGGATCAAAAATATCAATGTCTCTACTGGTTTAGTTTCAGGTAATACTACAGAAGAACTATTAGAAGCATTAAAAAGTAAAATCATTCAACCTGAACAACTAGTTACTCACTATAGTAAGTTAAGCGAGATTGAAAACGCATATGATTTATTTAGAAATGCTACTGACCATAAAGCGATTAAATTATTAATTGAAAATGATATTACAGAAGCATAATCCTTTAGATATAAAATAGACTGTGACATGAATCCTAAAATAATAGCACTAAGATGATTTATTTTAATCATCTTAGTGCTTTCTTTATACCCAATACTTCGTATTGTATGGCTTCGCTTTCCAAGGGTACAGTTTCAGCCAGAAATACTACACAGATAAATCTGTGAGAATTTCTAAGGTCTTCAACTAGTACTGTTCCCTCAGGAGTCTTGCCATAAATACTATGTATTTATATGCAATTTCATACTAAATTACTTAAAAAAATAATAAAATAGACAATTTCTATATTATTCCAATAGAAATTGTCTATTTTCACTTGTCCAAGAACTTTATATCCCTGATACTTTATCTCTATTAATTATTTAACTTTCATAATACGTTTACTTGGCTCAACATCTTTAATATCGTCCACTGTTAACGTTTTGTTATCCAAGTTTGTGATAACCAATGGTGTCACAATGCTTGGTGCATTTTCTTTAAGATATGCTAAGTTTACTTTCATTAATGGTTGACCTTGAGTCACTGGTTCATCCGCATTGACTAAACTTTCAAAACCTTCTCCATTTAACTTAACTGTATCTATACCAATATGAATTAATAATTCAATTCCTGTATCAGATTCTAATCCAATCGCATGTTTTGTTGGGAATATTGTCTTCACTGTACCGTCAAATGGCGCAACGATTTCACCTTTTTCAGGGATAAATCCAATACCGTCTCCCATCATTTTTTCAGAGAATACTTTATCAGGTACTTCAGATAATGGAATAATTTGTCCAACACCTGGCGCATAGATTTCAGTTTCAGCAATATTTTCTACGTGTACTGGTTCTTCTGAATCTTCTTCAGTGACAGTTGTTTCACTTGGTTTAGTAATTTCACCACTCATGATTTTTGCCATATCATGTTTAATTTGATCTGATTTTGGACCAAAAATAGCTTGCATGTTATTACCAACTTCAAGTACACCAGAAGCACCTAATGCTTTTAGTCCTGGTACGTCTACTTTTGCTTTATCATTAACTTCAACACGTAAACGAGTGATACAAGCATCTAAATGTTTAATATTCTCTTTACCACCCATTGCATCTAATACATCAAATGGTAATTTAGCCACACTTGAATTTCTGACTTCTTGTTCTTTATCTTCTCTACCAGGCGTTTTTAAATTGAACTTTCTGATAGCAAAATCGAATAAGAAATAATAAACCAGTGCATATACGATACCTACTGGAATAACTAATAACGCATTTGTTCTATGCCAGTTTAATAATCCGAATAATACATAGTCTATGAATCCACCAGAGAATGTCATACCAATTTTTACACCTAATAAATGCATAATTAAGAATGAAGAACCTGCTAATACAACGTGGATTGCATATAACAATGGCGCTACAAATAAGAATGAGAACTCAAGTGGTTCTGTAATACCTGTTAAGAATGATGTTAATCCTGCTGATAGCATCAAACCACCAACAATTTTTTTACGTTCTGGACGAGCATTTTTATAAATAGCAAATGCTGCAGCTGGTAAACCAAACATCATAAATGGATATTTACCAGTAGTAAATGTACCAGCAGTAAATGGTACACCGTCTTTTAATTGAGCCATCCAAATACGTTGGTCACCACGAACCAATTCACCAGCATGGTTTGTATAATGTCCGAACTCGAACCAGAATGGTGCATAGAAAATATGATGCAAACCAAATGGAATTAGTGAACGTTCAATAACACCAAAAATAAATGTTGTTAATACTAAGTTTTTCGTTAATAAGAAGTTTGATAAATCATTTAAACCTGTTTGAATAGGTGGCCATACCCAACTTAATACAATACCAACAATAATTGCGGCCACAGATGTTGCTATAGGGACGAAACGTTTACCTGCAAAGAATCCTAAAAATGCTGGTAACGTAATATTATAGTATTTGTTATAACACCATGCGGCTACGGCTCCCATGATAATACCGCCAAACACACCAGTTTGTAGTGTAGGGATACCTAACACTAACGCAAATTCAGGTTGTTTAGCAGCTTGACTTAATTCTTTAGCACCTTTTGCATAAGAGAAGATATCATCAATTGTAATATTTAAATATTTACCCATAGTGGCATTCATAATTAAATAACCAACGAGTGCTGCTAATGCTGCTACACCATCTCCTCCTGCTAATCCAAGTGCTGTACCGACTGCGAATAATAGTGGTAAGTTGTCAAAAATGACTTGTCCTGCTGCTTCCATAATAGAAGAAATCATAACAAAGACATTATTTGTTAACCAAGGCGCAATTTTGACTAACTGTTCATTGTGCATTGCATTCCCAAATGCAAGTAAAATCCCAGCTGCTGGTAAAATTGCCACAGGTAACATTAACGCTTTACCTATACGTTGCAATTGCCCAAAGAGCTTTTTAAACATATAAAAACATTCCTCTCATATTGTAGTCATTTACATGTACATAAAAAAAGACATGAACAAACAAGACCATAATTAATGGCCAAATGTTTGCTCATGCCTGCATCACCAGTAACACGCAAATGTTATTTTTAATTTAAATATAGTATACACATTAGCTGAAGCGTTTACAATAGTTTATTTTAAAAAAATCTCAACCAAAACGAGTTGGTCGAGATTTATAGAATCTATATTATAAGAAACGTTTTGTTGCTACTGAGATTGGTGGGATTTGATCAAAGTCTAAATGTTTATCTTCAGTAATTGATCTGTATGCCCATTTACCATAACCAAGTGCTTCTGAGTTAACAATTTTACCTGGTAATGGTGCAGCATTAGGGTCAACATGTACATCAACGATAGTTGGAACGTTTTGTGACATTGCTTCTTCAACAATATCATCTAAACGACTAGCGTCTTTAACTGTATAACCTTTACCGCCAGCAGCTTCAGCGAATTTAGCATGATCCATATCAGAGAAATCAATGGCATATTCTAATTCACCAGCAGCTTGTTGTTCATATTTAATGAACGCTAATTGTTTGTTGTTTAATACGAAAATTGTTAATGGTAAGTCGTATTGAACTGCAGTTGCAAAGTCTTGCATTACCATTTGGAATGCGCCGTCCCCTGCAATTGCTACTGATTGACGGTCTGGGTAAGCAACTTTAGCTGCCATAGCACCTGGAAGTGCACAACCCATAGTACCTAACCAACTTGAGATCATAAATTTGTTATTTACACCTAAGTTTAAATAACGAGTTGACCATACTGTTGAAGTACCAACGTCTGCTGAAACAATAGCATCGTCTTTTAAGTTGTCATTGATAGCTTTCATTAAACGTTCTGGACGTAATGGTGAATTATTATTATTTAAATCTTGTTCCATCCATTTATCCCATACTGCTTTACGTTCTAAAGTTTTGTCTAAGAATGGACGTTTAGCAACGTGTTTAATGTTTTCGCTTAATTGTTCTAATGCAATTTTAGCGTCTCCTAAGATACCAACGTTGATATCGAAACGGTGACTAATATGTGCTTCATTAGTATCAATTTGGATTGCTTTAATATTTTTCTTAGGTAAATATTTAACGAATGGGAAGTTAGTACCAATCATAATTAAAAGATCTGCATCTTGAATTGTTTGATATGATACTTTAGTACCGATTTGTCCTAAGTTACCTAAATTGTAAGGATGATCATCAGCAAGGATTGCTTTTGCTGGTAATGAATGAATAGCTGGGATTTTAGCCATTTCTATAAATTCACGTAATTCATCTTTTGCATGTTGTGCACCAACACCGAAAAGAACAACTGGTTTTTTACTTTTATTGATTAATTTAGCAGCTTTTTTGATGTTTTTGAATTTAGGTGCAATTGCTTTAGGTTTAGTTGTATTTACTGGTTTGTTAGTAGTGTCTTTAATTTGTTGAGTTAATAAGTCATTAGGACAGATGATTACTGCTACACCTTTTTGCTCATAAGCTGTACGAATCGCTTCATTAACGATTTCAAATACGTTGTCGCCTTTTTGAATTTGGTGGTTATAAACAGCTACATCTTCACATAATTTAGATAAATTAGTTTCTTGGAAAGCACCAGTACCTAATTTATCACTATTTGTTTGACCAGAAATAACTAATTGAGGAACGCTATCCATTTTAGCGTCATACATACCATTTAATAAGTGGATTAAACCAGGTCCACCAATACTTAATGCTACTCCGATTTTACCTGTAATTCTTGTATAACTACCAGCAGCTAAACTTGCTACTTCTTCGTGACGTACGTGGTAGAATTTGAATGAGTCTCTTACTGTACGTAATGAGTCAACTACTGCGTCGATTGAGTCTCCTGGTATACCATATAAGTGATCGATGTCCCATGCTTGTAATGCTTTAACTAATGCTTCATTTGCTTTAATTTTTGCCATTTTTCCAAATAGCCTCCCTTTCTATTTATATGAGTTTCTTCCCTTTAATAGAACAATAAAATAAGTATTGGTATTAAAATCGAACTGATTACTGCAGTTAATATCATACCAATCGAACTAAATGCGCCTGATTCTATATCTAATTCTAGTGCTTTTGCTGTACCGAAAGCGTGAGAAGCGTTACCATATGTTAAGCCTCTCGCGATTGAAGATTTAAAGCCTCCCATACGCAATAGCATTGAACCTAGAATACTGCCTATTAACCCTGTAGCTATTATAAAAAGTACAGTCATTGTATCTGTGCCGCCAAGTTCGTTAGAAACTTCTATCCCAACAGCTGCTGTGATAGACCTTGGCAACATAGTAACAATCGTTTCTTTTGAATAGCCGAAGATTTTCAACGTTACGTATACTAACATAAAATTAAGTACTACACCAGTTAACACGCTCGTGAAAATCACAAAAAGGTATTTCTTTATCTTATGTCTGTTTTGATAGAGTGGATAAGCCAAGCAAACGACCGTTGCGTTTAATATATGATTTATCCATTCTCCACCTTTCATGTATCCTTTATAACTAATATCAAACATAAGAAGTATCGCTATAATGATAATTGATGCAATTAATGCTGGATTAAGAAAAGGATTTTTATATTTGTCTTGCAGTTTTTTAGAAATAACATATACCACAATCGTTATAATTATCATAACTGCTGCTTGTAATATGTTATTCATAACTCATCCATCCCTTTTCCTATATCTTTTCTGTTCACCAATTTTTCAGCGATATAGCCTGAGGATAATGCTACTAAACATGTTCCTAAAATAATAATTAAAAAGAACAATAGATAGTTAAGCGTAATGTCTGATACTACATCCATAACGCCGACAACAGATGGAATAAAGAAAAATACCATCGTTTTTAATAGGAAGTCTGCACCTTCATTCACCCACGATACAGGAATTATTTTGAACTGTAATAATAGGTAAAAAATGATGAGACCTACAATACTACCTGCTAAAGGGATGTGTAATAAGCGCTGCACTTCGGTACCGATGAATGAAATAATTAAAATAAGTACGAGTTGTACAATAAGATGTATGAAATCTCTCACCTTATGCATGCTATCTTTCCCTTCTAAAAAATTTGTCTAAATTGTTACAACAATTTTTTAGTGATATTTATAATTATAGTCTTCCTTTTTCTATTATTAAAATACATTTTTCGAATACTAAACATTCCTCAAATCTATGAAAGCGTTTTCTTTTGTAAAGATTAATTCTATTATTATAAATGTTAAAATTTTAAGTCATATGAATATTTTAAGGAAATTTATGTTAGGTTAATCTATCTCTTAAATATTCTATCCATTTATTAGTCGCATAACTAAGACGTTTATCCTTTTTCCATACTAATCCTAGTTCCCACTCAACATTTGCATCTTCAATATTAATGGCACGCACATTTTTGTTCATTAATTGAGTAATAGAAAGTGGTAAAATACTTATCCCTAATCTATTACTAATAAGATTCTCTATCACATTCCATTGAGATATTTGAGAAACCATATTTGGTATAAAACCAGCATTTTTAGTTATTTCTATAATTTTATCATTTAAGTAAAAATCATCATTAAATAAGATAAAGTCTTCGTTAGCTAAATCTTTAATTTTAATAGTTTGATACTTGGCTAATGGATGATTTTGATTTAATACGACACATAACGATTCCTTATTAAATGACAAAGCTTCAAAATATTGATGATCGACAGGAAGTGTCGTTATTCCTAAATCTAATTCATCATTTAAAATTTGTTGTTCAATTGATTTTCCACCGTGTTCAACAAAGTTAAATGTCACATTAGGGAATTGATGATGAAAGTCTCCTATCATACCTATTATAGTCTCCATATTCATCACTGCTGATAGACCAATGTTAATATGACCGGTTTCTAAACCATATAAACTACTGATTTCTGACGGTAAATTTTCATATAAGGAGATAATCTCTTTGCTTTTATTGAAAAAGATTTTGCCAGCATCAGTTAAAACAAGTTGCCTCTTTCCTCTATCGAACAATGGTACTGCCATTTCGTCTTCAATATCTTTAATAGCTTTACTAATCGTAGGTTGAGCAATATATAAAAACTTTGAAGCATTTGTCATACCACCTTGTTTCACAACCTCTACAAAATATTTCATATGTTTAATATCCACTAATGTCACCTACTCAAAAAGTTTGTTCCTATTATTATACATTAACGCTTTTGTTTTAATGTGGTTTAAGTATTTCAGCTCTTATACTGACTTTTATATTGGTTTTTATATTGGTTTTTTCACATTAATATTAATAGATAATTGTGTTATAATATGCTTTGGCTCAAAATGATTATTCGAGGTGAGGAATTGAGCTTTTACGAATTTATGCAAAATTTTCTTGGTGATGACACACCATTAGGCGAATTGGTTGATTGGATTAATCAAGATAACAATTTTCCTAGACAAGTGAAGAGCCAAAGTGAAATATTGTCATATTTTCGAACTAATCCGTGTCCTGAAGACTTATCAATGACTATTGTTAAAAGAGCATTGTCAGTCTTCAACCAATTCACTAATGTATGATCTATGTTAATTGTTATTTAGCATTTATCTAACATAAGAATACATGGAAGTCTATCATCTCGAGGGGAGCGGGACAGAAATTTTTCGTAGTTCCACCCCAGCAAAGATGACTAGAATTGAAAAAACTTTAAATAAGTACATTTCAATTCAGTCATCTACTGCCAATATATGCTTTTATTTAGAAATGTTAAACTTATTTATATACTTTTAATGCTGTCGACAAAGTTTCGTGCTTTGTTGATGGCTTTTTTATTTGTACTTATATACTTTCTATTCATAAGAGTAAAACATGAAACTTACATGAAAGTATAAAATATTATTACAAATACCCTATTTATATTTCAGTAACATTACAGTTCCTTGTATAATTCATTTCTAATATTGTATTCTACCTTTTTTACATCTATTATGAATACGGTTACTAAATAAAAAACGATTTTTGGGAGAAAAAATGAAACTAAAAAAATTATTATCTCGTGTCATAATCGCTACTGGAATCTTGTTAACAGGGACTATAACTTATCAAACAGCTGAACAGACACATGTGTCAGAAGCAGCTTCATATAAAAATTATTATAATAAAGGTCAATGCACTTGGTGGGCTTATCAAAGACGCGCACAATTAGGTAAACCTATATCTAATCGTTGGGGCAATGCGAAGAACTGGTATTCAAATGCAAGACGTTCAGGCTATGCTACTGGTCATACTCCTAGACGTTATGCGGTAATGCAATCTACTGCAGGTTACTACGGTCATGTTGCTGTTGTTGAGAAAATTTATAGCAATGGAAATATAAAAATATCAGAATATAACTATAATCGCCCATATAAATATGGAACTAGGATTATAGGAAAATCATCTGCACGTCATTTTAATTACATCTATTAAATAAAAAAACGACATGGCATATGCAACTTTAAATGCATAGCATGTCGTTTTTTTAGTTTAAGAATTTTGACGTAATTGTTCTAAAATCTCTTTTGCTTTTGTTGAATTTGCTTGTTCTTCTTGTTTAAGTGCATCAGCAACTTGTGCAATTTCATCGCCTTTAGCACCTACGATAATTGCTAACGACTTATATTGTAAGCTCATATGACCTTGTTGAATTCCTTCAGACACTAATGCACGACACGCAGAAAAGTTTTGTGCTAATCCAACCGCTGCAACAACATGACCTAGCTCTTGTGCAGTTTTGACATTTAGTAAATCAAGTGAAGCTTTAGCAATTGGTAATACTTTTGTACCACCACCAACAATAGCTAAGGTCATTGGCACTTCTATTGTTCCTATTAATCGTTGGCGATCTGAATCATACTCCCACGTTGCTATACCACGATATTGACCATCACGGCTAGCGTATGCATGCGCACTCGCTTCTGCACCACGCGTATCGTTACCAGTTGCTAAAACAACTGCATGAATACCATTCATAACACCTTTATTGTGTGTAGCAGCTCTGTGTATATCTACTTGTGCTAATACAGACGCACGTTCCATTCTTTGTGCTACTTCTGCACCTTCTCTACCACCTTTAGTTAAATCGTTAACGTCTATTTCTCCTTGTACTTTGACAACAGATGCAGTGGCATGATTAGATAATATGCTCATTAATACGTCTTTATCTGGAAATTCATTTTTTAAATGTGCTGTAATGGCCTCTAATATTGTATTTAACATGTTAGCACCCATTGCATCTTTTGTATCTACAAATACTTTCAATGATAACAGTTGCTGTTCTGGAAACGTATCTATGTCAATCTTTTGATAACCTCCACCTCTTGCTTTAATAGATGGATAGGCTTCATCTGCAATTTGGTGTATTTGTTCTTCTTTATTTTGAATCGCCTGTGCCAAAGCTTCAGTATCTTCAACACCATCAAATACAATTTGTCCGATCATTAAACGTTGGCTTGACACTGTTTTAAATCCACCAGTTTGATTTACTAACTTTGCACCATAACTTGCAGCAGCAACTACTGATGGTTCTTCCACCATCATTGGCACAACGTAAGGTTGTTCATCAACGATAATTTCAGGTAATAATCCAACGGGCAATGTACCTTGGCCAATCACATTTTCAATTAAACTATTAGCAATATCTTCATCTATTAGTGGATGATTTAACAAAATGTCATGATTTTCGCTAGATAACCAACCATATTCTTCTAATTGTTTTAATTTATCTTCTCTCGATAAATGACGAAATCCTTTGTCCAAATTTTGCATATTTTTTCTCCTTTTTTCACTATGAATTATCTCTTTTAATTCTATATATTCAAATAAAACAAAACTTATTACCATTATAAAACAATTAAAGTTTTCTTTGTAAAAGTTACTTGTTTTATATTCTAAAAATCTCTGTATTTATAACAATATCATTTGCTATTTTTTAAATTTATATATTAATAACAGGCGATTTAACGCAATTATTAAAACGCTTACATAACTGTTATACATTCATATCAAAATCTGTTATATTCATTGTATATCATTAAATTATTTTGGTATGATACTAATGCTACTTTTAAAACTGAAAGGATGTAACCCTTATGAACATAGGTATAGATAAAATAAACTTTTATGTACCAAAATTTTATGTAGACATGGCTAAGCTTGCTGAAGCACGCCAAGTTGACCCAAATAAATTTTTAATTGGAATTGGCCAAACTAAAATGGCCGTAAGTCCTGTAAACCAAGATATCGTATCTATGGCCGCTAATGCCGCTAAAGATATTATAACAGACGAAGATAAAAAGAAAATCGGTATGGTTATTTTAGCGACTGAATCTGCAATTGACTCTGCAAAGGCTGCAGCTGTTCAAGTCCATAATTTACTAGGCATTCAACCTTTTGCACGTTGTTTTGAAATGAAAGAAGCGTGTTATGCTGCTACACCTGCAATTCAATTAGCTAAAGATTATCTAGCAAATCGTCCAGAAGAAAAAGTATTAGTTATCGCAAGTGATACTGCACGTTACGGTTTACAATCTGGTGGTGAGCCTACTCAAGGTGCCGGTGCCGTAGCAATGATGATTTCTCATAATCCTAGCCTCTTACAATTAAATGATGATGCTGTAGCATATACTGAAGATGTCTATGATTTTTGGAGACCGTCTGGCCATGCATATCCACTTGTTGATGGTGCATTATCAAAAGATGCATATATCCGTTCATTCCAACATAGCTGGGATGAATATTCAAAACGTGAAAATAAATCGTTAGCTGATTTCGAATCACTATGTTTCCATGTTCCATTTACAAAAATGGGTAAAAAAGCTTTAGAATCAATTATCGATGAAGCAGATGAAACAACACAAGAACGTTTAAGAACAGGTTATGAAGATGCCGTTTATTATAACCGTTATGTAGGTAATATTTACACAGGTTCTTTATATTTAAGTCTTATATCATTATTAGAAAATCATGACCTTTCTAGCGGACAAACAATCGGATTATTTAGTTATGGTTCAGGTTCTGTTGGTGAGTTCTTTAGTGCTACTGTCGTTGATGGTTTCCAAAATCAATTAGATACTAAAGGTCATCAATCTGCTCTAGAAAAACGACAAGAAGTTTCAGTAGAAGAATATGAAAACTTCTTCAATCGCTTTGATAATTTAGAATTTGACGCACAACAAGATGCAGTAGACAATGATCAATCTATCTTCTATTTAGAAGCTATTAATGACAATATTCGTGAATACCACGTTCCAAAATAATAAACTATAAACCATACTGGAATACAAATTCCAAAATAATAGCACTAAGATGATTAGGAAGAAAATCATCTTAGTGCTATCTTTATATTCAATGCTCAAAAATTACGTATTTTTATGGTTTAGTACTATGTTTTGGTACAAATAAAGGACTCATGTCTACTTTTTCAGTTTCTAATAATTTTACTTTGTTTTTGATTGTTCCACCATATCCTGTAAGACTTCCATTTTTAGCGACAACTCTATGACATGGAATAATAATAGATATTGGATTACTCCCAACTGCGCCACCAACTGCCTGAGCTGACATTTTGTCTTTATTCATTCGTGTTGCTACTTTTTGAGCTATATCTCCGTAAGTTGTTAATTCCCCGTATTCAATTTTTTCGAGTTCTTGCCATACAAATTGTTGAAACTCAGTACCCTGAGGTTTAGTAGGAATATTTAAGTTTGGAACATCCCCTTTAAAATAAGCATCAAGCCATTCTTTAGTTAATTGAAATACTTTTATATCATCTTTTTCAACTCGACCATCTTCTAATTGTTGGTTTTGATAGAGTACATGTGTAAGGTATTCGCCATCACTCACTAATTCTAATAACCCGACTGATGAATCATAATAAGTTTTATATTCCATTAGACTCATTCCTTTCTTTATAGTAACTCATGCGTTTTATTAATTATTATAAGGGTATTTGATGTTATGAATTTAAAGGAGGTTTACCCATGTTTACCCACCACAACAATAAAAACAGTGTCGACTTACATTTAAACACTAATAATCAAAAATATGATCTAGCTACACAAGATCATGCTAATCAAATTACCAATTTTTATAAAGCAATATATCAAATTAATGATATTATTTTGGGATTAGTATTTTTGGTAGGAAGCTTTTTCTTTTTTAGTGATGCAACTATGACTTTGGGTACGATATTATTTGTAATTGGTAGTATTCAAATGACAGCAAGACCTGTTATTTCATTTATACATGATATGAAATTATCTAGATATTATCATAAACGATATATTGAAGAAAAAAATAATTCACATACTTAAAGTAATTTAAAAGTAAAATGACAGCGCCTAAATTCATAAGACGCTGTCATTGTTTAATTAAGCAAAGTTATAAAGTTTAATTTCCTTTTCTTTAGCATATTCTAAAGCAAGAATTTCTAAAATATTAATAAAAGCGGGTTCCCCTTTAACTTTAATATATTGGAATGTTAAACCATAATTTTCAGCAGTCATTTCTTTTAGTTCAGAAGTATCTGCATTTTTATTTTTAGCAAGTTCTTTTCTGAATTTAGTTGTACCACTATCAGATTTAGAATTATATTGAGCTAATTTTGTATTTAAATCTTTTTGAATTGGTTTATAACCTGTCGCATAACCACCTGTTTGACCAACAAATATAGGTTTCTTACCATCGAAAATGACATAAACTCCATATTGATCTTCAACTTTTTCTCTATCTTCTTTTGTAAATGACAAAGATTCTTTCTTATCGTATTTAAAAAGCTTTTTTAATTTCTTTTCATTATCTTCTAATAATTGATTTAGTTTCTTACTACCCTTCATGATTAAATCCTCCCAATAGCCTTATATTTAAAAGTTCTTATTGAGTATATATCACTATTTAAATGTTTTAATCATTTTTCTGTAAAATTAATATTTCATCAATCTTTTCTTAATATTTATAAAATTAATTTTGCACTTGAATTCATAAAAAAACGTTGCATAAATCTGAGATAGACTTACACAACGTCTTTGACTATTACTTTATTTTGTATTAGAACATTTCAGATACAACTTTTTGTTCTAAGAAGTTTAATAAGTAGTCTGGGCTACCTGTTTTAGCGTCAGTACCTGACATTTTGAATCCACCAAATGGATGATATCCAACAACTGCTGCTGTACATCCACGATTTAAGTATAAGTTACCTACATCGTATTCATTTACAGCTTTAATCCAGTGTTCACGATTATTAGTAATTACTGCACCAGTTAAACCATAATCAGTATCATTAGCAACATCAATCGCTTCATCAAAATCTTTTACTTTAACAAATCCAACAACTGGGCCGAAGATTTCTTCTTGCATAATTCGGTCTGAAGATTTCAAGCCAGAGAAAATAGTTGGCTCAATGAAATATCCAGTAGAATCATCAGTGCCTCCGCCTTGTTCTAATTTACCTTCTTCTTTACCAATTTCGATATAATTTTTGATTTTATCAAATTGTTTTTGATTAATTACTGGTCCTACAAATGTATTGCCTGTTGTGTCTCCTAAAGATAATTCTTTAGTTAATTTAACAGCTTTTTCTAATACCTCATCATAAACATTTTGATGCACAATTGCTCTTGAACATGCAGAACATTTTTGACCTGCAAATCCAAATGCTGATGTTACAATTGATTCTGCTGCTAAATCTGTATCAACATTTTCATCGACAACGATAGCATCTTTACCGCCCATTTCAGCGATAACGCGTTTTAAGAATGTTTGTCCTTCTTGAACGACTGCACTTCTTTCATAAATACGTGTACCTGTTGCTCTTGAACCAGTAAATGTTACAAAGTGAGTATCTTTGTGGTCTACTAAGTAGTCACCAATTTCTTTAGGATCTCCTGGTACAAAGTTAACTACACCTTTTGGTAAACCTGCTTCTTCTAGGATTTCTATTAATTTATAAGCAGTTAACGGCGTGTCTTCTGCTGGTTTTAATAAAACAGTATTACCTGCTACAACTGGTGCTAATGTTGTTCCAGCCATAATCGCAAATGGGAAGTTCCAAGGTGGAATTGTAACACCTGTTCCTATAGATTTATAGAAGTATTTGTTATGTTCTCCTTCTCTATCTAAAACCGGTTTACCATCAGCTAAATCCATCATTGAACGTGCATAGTATTCAATAAAATCAATACCCTCAGCCGCATCGCCTACTGCTTCATCCCATGGTTTACCCGCTTCATAAACCATAACAGCAGAAATTTCTTCTTTGCGACGACGAATAATTGCAGCAACACGTAACATTAATTCAGCACGATCTTTATGAGACCATTTTTTCCATGTCTGGTATGCTTCGTTAGCAGATTGAAATGCTTTTTCAACATCTTCTTTTGTTGCTTTTGAAACTTTAGCAATAGTTTGAGAAGTATTAGCTGGATTTATAGATTCAAATTGATCTTTTTTATCTATCTTTTCTCCATTAATGACTAATGGAATACTTTGACCTAATTGACCTTCTACTGCTTTTAAAGTCTCTTTAAATTTATCTACATTCGTTTGAACAGAAAAATCAATTCCTGGTTCATTTTTAAAATCTACTACCATTATTGCGTACCCCCTATGAAATATTAAAATGAGTTGTTGAACCCTTTGTTTAATTACATATAGGTCTAGATAAGTGCGCTATTTTAATCATGTTACTGTTACGCTAATGCAACTTTATCTCAACCTTTCTTACATTCTACTATGTATCATTGTAATTTTGCAATCGCTTTCATTTAAAAATCTTAATATTTCAAAAATTAACTAAAATATTAGAGAAACGAAAATTAGTCTCAACTTATAAAGACTTATATTTTACTTTTTATAAAAAAACAAGCCCATAAGAAATCATATTCAGGAATAACCTAAATTGATCTTATGGACTATATCTCATTTATTTATTCATTGTCTATTTGACGTATCACTTTACAAGGGTTACCTACTGCTAAACTATTTGGCGGTATATCTTTAGACACTACACTACCCGCACCTATAACACTGCCTTCACCTATAGTAACCCCGGGTAAAACTGCTACATTACCCCCAAACCATGTATTACTTCCTACTATAATTTCTTCAGCTAATTCTAAACCTTTATTTCTGTCTTTAAACTTTAATGGATGTGTTGCTGTATAGAAGCCACAATTGGGACCAACAAATACATTATCTCCAAAAGTGATACCTCCGCCATCCATTAGATAGCAATTGGTATTTAAAAATACATTTTTCCCAAAGGTAACATTCCAACCATAATCTGTATCAAAAGGAATCGCTATACTTATATTTTCAAGTTTTGCATTAAATAATGTCGATAATATCTCATGTCTTTTGGTTTCATTACTAGGTCTCGTATGATTATATTCAAAACATAAGTCTTTAGCTTTCTTTCTATCTTCAATTAATTCATTATCAAAATTAGCATCATACCATTGATAAGCTAACATTTTTTCCTTTTCAGTCATTAATCTTTTCACCCTAACAATTACTCTTTTCTATATTAACTCCTATGTTGTCATGTAGTCTCCACCGTTAACATGAATTACTTGTCCAGTAATATAAGAACTATCAGCAGATGTAGCTAAAAATACATAGGAAGGTGCTAGCTCTGCTGGTTGACCTCTACGTCCCATAGGAGTACCACCGCCTTGATTTTCAACTTTATCTTCATCAAATGTAGAAGGAATTAAAGGTGTATAAATCGGTCCAGGTGCAACTGCATTTACACGAATATTTTTCTCCATAAGTGTTGTAGCTAATGAACGCGTAAATGATACAATGGCGCCTTTTGTTGCTGAATAATCAATCAAGTGTCCTGAACCTCTATAAGCTGTCACACTTGTTGTATTAATAATCGTATCTCCATCATTTAAATATGGTACGGCAGCTTGTGATAAAAACATCATGCCGAAAATATTAGTTTGGAATGTTTCTTTAACTTGTTCTGGCGTAATTTCTTCAAAATGGTCTCTTGGAAATTGTACGCCACCATTATTAACTAATATATTAAGTCCTCCGAAATCCTCTACAACATCTTTAATAAGTTGTTGTGATTGCTTTTCGTCTTTTAAATCATGCGCATATGCTTTAGCCTCGACACCTAGTTCTTTTAATCGATTAACGGTATCTTCTGCATCTTGATGTTCATTATAATATCCGATAGCTACATTAGCACCTTCTTTAGCAAATAGAATTGCTACAGAGCGTCCAATACCAGAATCTCCGCCAGTAATAAGTGCTACTTTTCCTTTTAATTTTCCAGCTGCTTTATATTCGTCTAATTCAGCAATTGGTTTAGGATTCATGTCAGCTTCAATTCCTGGTTGTTGTGGTTGCGTATATCCTTTAATTTGTTGATGAAATTCTAATAAGTTCATAGTTTTGCCCCTTTCCTAATCTTTATTCACCTTCCCTATAAACTTACATATAAAACTACTTATACACCTTTATAGGGCTATTCTTTAAGAATCATACTGAAGTACGAGTTCACATCAATACTATAGCCTCATGTTTTTTATCAACATATTTTTTATAATAGACTCTACCAACACATTAAAGGAGCCAATATCATGAAACGTATTTTAAAATCAGCAATCGTAGTTCTTATACTTTTAGGCGTGGTCAAAACTTTCCAAACTCATGACGTTATTAATGAAGCCGATCGTTATTATCAACAAGCAAAAGATGGTCAAATCTTAGAAAATATTTCTAATTATGACATCAATCAAGTTAAAGATATTGATCTTAAACAATTTTCCCCTTCAGACTTTTTCTAACTCGTTAACCAAAAATCCATTCTATTTATAAGAGCTACAATTCCAGCATATTAGCTGTTAATATAGATGATAAAATCCCACACAAATGTTTCTTAAAATATTTGTGTGGGATTTTTTTATTATCTAGTCTTACTTACTTCTTTTGGCAAACAATGTGTTTGACTTATATACCTATAGGGGGTACATTAATGATGAGAAGAAACGGAGGCTTTCACATGGATAATAACAAAAAAACAACTATAGATATCACAGGAATGACATGTGCTGCGTGTTCAAATAGAATAGAAAAGAAACTCAATAAACTTGATGATGTTACTGCTCAAGTTAACATTACAACTGAGCAAGCAACAATTGATGATCATCAAGGACAATATCATACTGAGGATTACGTTAACGAAATTCAACATTTAGGCTATGATGTCGTTAAAGAAAGTGTAGAATTAACGATTTCTGGCATGACATGTGCAGCATGTTCTAATCGTATTGAAAAAGTACTTAATAAAATTGATGGTGTTATCAATGCCAACGTCAATTTAACTACCGAACAAGCTACTGTTGAATATTATCGTGGAGTAGTTAATAGCGATGATTTCATTTCTAAAATACAAAATTTAGGCTATGATGCAAAAGTAAAAGAAGGACAAAATCAATATTCTAATAAAGATAAACGACTCAAAAAGCAACTCACTAAATTAGTTATAGCTGCTATATTATCAATACCATTACTAGCAACGATGTTAGTTCATTTGTTTCATATGCCATTACCTTCAATATTTATGAATCCTTGGTTTCAATTCATATTAGCCACACCGGTACAATTCATTATAGGTTGGCAATTTTATAAAGGCGCCTATAAAAATCTTAAAAATGGTTCCGCAAATATGGATGTATTAGTGGCGTTAGGCACGAGTGCTGCCTATTTCTATAGTATCTATGAAATGTTTAAATGGCTCAATCACACAACTCAAATGCCTCATCTTTATTTTGAAACGAGTGCAGTGTTAATTACTTTAATTTTATTTGGTAAATATTTAGAAACGAAAGCTAAAACACAAACTACTAATGCATTAGGTGAACTATTAAGCCTTCAAGCTAAAGAAGCACGTGTTATTAAAGACAATAAAGAAATGATGATACCTGTAAAAGATGTTCAAGTAAATGATAATATTTTAATTAAACCAGGTGAAAAGATTCCAGTTGATGGCGTTATTCTAAAAGGTACAACGTCAATAGATGAATCTATGCTTACAGGTGAATCTATACCTGTAGATAAACAAATCAACAATAAAGTTATTGGTGCGACAATTAATCAAAATGGCGCCATTGTTATTCAAGCTACTCAAGTAGGTAATGATACCGCACTAGCTAATATCATTAAAGTCGTTGAACAAGCTCAAGGATCTAAAGCACCTATCCAACGTTTAGCAGATCAAATTTCTGGATATTTTGTACCTACTGTTATAGGTATTGCTTTACTCACATTTATTATTTGGATTACGTTAGTTCATTTTGGACAATTTGAACCAGCACTTGTAGCCGCTATTTCAGTATTAGTTATCGCTTGTCCATGTTCATTAGGATTGGCAACTCCAACATCTATTATGGTAGGTACTGGTCGTGCTGCTGAAAAAGGCATCTTATTTAAAGGTGGTCAATACGTTGAACAAGCACAAAATATTGATACTATCGTATTAGATAAAACAGGTACTATTACAAATGGTAAGCCTGTTGTAACTGATTTTGAGGGTGATAACGAAACATTACAATTACTTGCAAGTGCAGAATATGCTTCTGAACACCCTCTTGCAAAAGCAATTGTTGACCATGCTCAAACAAATGATATCAACTTAATAAATACAGATACATTTAATGCACTGCCTGGTCATGGAGTAGAATCATCTGTTAGTCAAAAACAAGTTCTAGTAGGTAATCGCCAGTTAATGAGATCAAATAATGTTGAACTCTCAAATCATATTGAATCTAAAATGACAGATTGGGAGAGCAATGGTAAAACTGTCATGCTTATCGCTATTAACGGCGTTTATCAAGGTATGATAGCAGTAGCAGATACTATTAAAGATAATGCAGTTGAATCAATTCGTCGATTACACGATATGAATATTAATGTTGTTATGCTAACAGGTGACAATGATAATACTGCTCAAGCTATTGCACAACAAGTGGGTATTGATCGTGTTATAGCGAATGTACTTCCTGACGAAAAATCTGCGCATATAACACACTTACAAAAGGAAGGTAAACAAGTTGCCATGGTTGGAGATGGCGTTAATGATGCTCCTGCACTTGTAACAGCTGATATTGGTATAGCGATGGGTACTGGAACTGAAGTTGCGATTGAAGCCGCCGACATAACTATATTAGGTGGTGATTTATCCTTACTACCTAAAACATTAAGTATTAGCCAATTAACAATGCGTAACATACGACAAAATTTAATTTGGGCATTTGGTTATAATATAGCCGGCATCCCTATTGCAGCATTAGGCTTACTCGCCCCTTGGATTGCAGGGGCTGCTATGGCACTTAGTTCTGTCAGTGTAGTCACAAATGCACTAAGATTAAAACGTATTATAAAATAATTTCAACACTAACTGATATGTAATTTCCTTTCAAGTTATGCAATATAGTAATAAAATAGAAGTAAGTCATTAATTTATAGAGGTGAATAAAATGGGACAAAAAATTATAAATGTAGAAGGTATGAGTTGCGATCATTGCAAAAATGCAGTTGAATCTGCACTAGCAAAAATCAATGGTGTTTCTGCAGCAGAAGTTAATTTAGACAATGGTCAAGTACGTGTCGATTATGATGAAGATAAAGTACAATTATCAGACATGAAAGATGCTATTGAAGATCAAGGTTACGATGTTAAATAATTCAAATAAAGCATTGAGTATAGATAAAGCACTAAGATGATTTATTTTTAATCACCTTAGTGCTTTTATTTTGGGGTTTATGTCTCAATCCCCCCATTTTTAATTTACTCGTAAGTGTGTTGTTCCAGTTTGTAGTACTTCTAATGTTGCATCTAATGCATCAACGATTAAATTTTTTACTGCAGCATCTGTATAAAATGCAATATGCGGCGTAATAATGATATCTTCTCTATCAATTAATTGTTGCAATAATTGATCATTAAACTGTTGTTCACGTTGATCACTAGGGAATAATCCACGTTCAAATTCATACGTATCTAAAGCAGCTCCTTTGATTTGTCCACTATCTATACTAGATAATAATGCATTGGTATCTACTAATGAGCCTCTAGCACAGTTTACAAATACAGCTCCTTTTTTAAAATGAGAAAATATGTGTTTATCAAATAAATGGTGGTTGTATTTTGTAGCAGGCACATGCAATGTTACTATATCTGCGCCTTCTATTGCTTCTTGTAATGTAGGTTGATACGTTACATATTTTTCATTTTGTTCATTTGGAAATGGATCATATGCTACAACTTCACAACCATATCCTTGTGCGAAAATCTTAGCAGCAATACTGCCTATTCTACCTGTTCCAATAACTGCTACTTTTAATTCACTTATTGATTTTGACAATATTGAAGGTTCCCATCTAAAATCATGAACGTTCATTTTATTTTGGATTGCGTTAAAGTTTCTTACTACATTAATTGCTTGCGTCACTGCAAATTCAGCAATTGAACTAGGTGAATATGACGGTACATTGGAAACAATGATGTCATATTTTGATGCCAATTCTAAATCATACGTATCGAATCCCGCACTTCTTTGAGCGATTTGCTTAATACCAAATGATTTTAACTTCACAAATACTTCTTCAGAGATAGGTATTTGTTGTGAAAGTGATAGTCCATCAAATCCTTCTACTTCATCTATATTATCGTCTGTTAAAGGATGACGTGATAGTTCATATTCAACGCTATTCTGCTTAGCCCAATCTTCAATATAGACAATATCTTCATCACGTACACTCATGATTTTTATTTTAGTCATACTAACATCCCCTACACATTATTTTTCATATAAATTGGTTAATGTTGATAATCGTTTTGCTGCTGTTTCAAGTTGTTCTTCAGATAATGCTAATGAAAGTCTGACATAATACTTTCCGTTGTCACCAAATGGTATACCAGGTGCGACTAAAATTGATTGTTCTTTTAATAACATCTGTTCAAACGCTTCACTATCGTATTGAGGTGGGGTCTTCAACCAGCAATAAATGCCTCCTGTTGAATGAACAAATGGTATTCCCGCTTCCTCTAATTTATTCTCAAAGATATCTCGTCTTCGTTTAAATGTGGCATTTTGTTCTTCTAAAAAGTCATCATAATAATTTAATGCATAAGTAGCTGCATCTTGTAACGCCCCAAACATACCAGCATTTGTATGTGTTTGATATTTTTTCAAAGCTTGAATCATGTCACGATTACCTACTGCGAAACCTACTCTAAATCCTGACATGTTGTATCCTTTAGATAATGAGAAGATTTCTACTGCTACATCCTTTCCATTTTCTGAAGATAAAATACTTGGATTTTTAGCATCAAAACCAAATGCGCTGTATGCAAAATCATGAATGATTTTGGTATCAGTATATTTAAATTTTTGTATTGCTTCATCAAACACTGATTTCGTAGCAGTTGAACCTGTAGGATTATTAGGATAGGTTAAATAAACTAACTTTGCTTTTTCTAATATTTCCGCATCCACTGCATCCCAATTTGGTAAATAATACGGCGGTTCTAAATTTAATGGAACTGGGTTAGCGTCAGCTAGCATCACACCTGCCAAATAATCCGTATATCCTGGATCTGGTAATAAGACGTTGTCACCTGGATTTGCTAGACATGTTGGTAATGCAACTAACCCATTTTTTGTACCATATAGTATACATACTTCTTCATCTTTATCTAATTCGACCCCGTAGTGTCTTAGATAAAAATCTACAATAGCTTGTTTAAAAGTATCTTTACCGTGAAAGGCACCATATTTTTGATTTTCAGGTATTTTTAATGCTTCAGCAAAGTGGTTAATAATACCTTGTGGTGTTTCTCCATCTGGAATACCAACAGCCATGTTGATTAATGGTAATGGTCCATGTTCAATTTTACGTCCCATCGTTTTTCCAAAATAACTCTCAGGGATAGCCGCTAATCGATTCGACATTTTCAACTTAAAACGCCCCCTTTATACATTATTCAACTATTTTTATAATCATCTATTAGTACATTCATTTTATCAACCGTTAAAATATTGTCAATATTCTTAATTTTTAGATGATTTAATCAAAAAAAGCTAACAGAGTTATTACACTCCGCTAACTTTTAATTTAAATCTGATTATCTATATCTTTAAGTATTTCATCAACTGTAATTTTAGCACTAGTTAATACGATAGGTACGCCTGCTCCCGGATGGGTACTTGCACCTGCAAAGTATAAATCTTGATAGTCTTTAGAAACATTAGGTGGTCTAAAGTAATTACTCTGTGATAATGTCGGCATTAAACCGAATGCAGTACCGAATTTAGCATTAAATTTACTTTCAAAATCTTCTGGAGTAAAAATCGTTTCTGATATGACGTGTTCCTTAATACTTTCTAATGTAGGAATCGTTTCCAGTTTACGATAAATAATATCTTTAACTTCATTTATAAAATTTTCGTTATCCCACTCTAATTGTCCTGTTTTAAGTTCTGGCGTTGGCATAAGAACGTATAGCCCTGTTTGACCTTCTGGTGCTAATGATTGATCTCCTATTTTTGGTACATATAAATATAATGAAGGATCTTTTGATATATCACCGCCAAAAATCTCTTCAATATTTTGTCTAAAATGATTTGAAAATATGACATTATGCAATAACACATCTTCTGTAATATCTTTATCTATTCCAATATACATTAGAAAAGCAGAGCAAGAGTAATCCAATTTGTCTATCTTTTGAGGTGGATATTTTTTAATAGGTGCATGTTTAGGCATTAATTCTTGTGCTGCATAAGGAAAGTCAGCTGTACATAATACTTTGTCAAAACGCTGGACCAAACCATTTACTTTGACACCATCTGCTGTCTTATATTTAGGATCTATAATAATTTCTTCAATATCTGCATTACATTGAATATCGACACCTAAGTCTTCGTTTAACTTTTGTAATCCTTTAACCATGCCGTACATTCCACCTTTAATGAAATGAACACCAAACATCATTTCAATCATCGGTATGATAGAGTATAATGATGGACCTCGTTTAGGATCTATTCCTATATATAACATTTGAAAGGCTAGTAATTTTTGAATTTTTTCATTATCTACATATTGACCAATTAGGTTGTCAGCATGATTCAATGTTTTTAATTTATATTCTTGAATCAATGATGTCATATTATAAAAGTCAGATGGTTTTCTGTATGTACGTTCTAAAAAGTATTTTCTCGCAACCTCATATCGTTTATAAATATCAGTTAAGAATTTCATAAATCCGTGTGTTGTTCCTGGTTCAATCTGTTCTAACGTATCATGTAATTCAGCTAAATCAGTAGGTACACGTACTTTGTCATCTTTATCAAAGTAGACGTCATAAATGTATCGTAATTGTTCCATTTCAACGTAATCTTCAAAACGCTGTCCGCAATCCTCAAACACTGCTTTGTATACTTCAGGCACCATTACAATAGTGGGACCCATATCAAAGGTAAAACCATCTTTCGTAAATTGATTCATTCGTCCACCAATTTTATTATTCTTTTCAAATAGTGTGACTTGATGTCCTTTTGCGGCTAGTCGAGCTGCCGAGGCTAATCCAGTTACACCTGCACCTATTACAGCAATATTCAATTCGCATTCATCCTATTCTTGATATTTATTTTTAATCTGTCTATATATCTTTAATTTTTTAATTCTAGAAACATAAACTCGACGATGTAATGGATAATCGTGTTGTCGTGCTTCATCAATAATTCCTTTATAAATGAGTGCTGCTAATTCTATAATTGGTCTTGCTTCAGGTTTATATACTTCCAAATGATCTAAAGTATATTGATAATCTTTTTCTGCAATTTGAGCGTAATGTTCCCATAATTGAATATAATTTTGTGTAGGTTGATTATGGAAGGCATGTTTTATATCTACATCAAATTGATTAATCATTGATTGACTAAAGTAAATTCTACCTTTTTCAAAATCTTCACCAACGTCACGTAAAATATTAGTTAATTGTAAAGCTTCTCCTAATTGTCTCGATACTTCATAAGTTTCTTCATCGGGATGTTCAGTCAAAATAGGTGTCAATATTTCACCTACTGTGCCAGCTACACCATAACAATATCCCATCAAATCTTTATCTTCTTTAAACATTTCAAAATCTTCATCTTCTGATACAGCATGAATAAGATTATATAATGATTGATATTCCATTTTGTATTGTTTTGACGCATCTAAAAAAGCTAACATAATAAGCTCATCACTTTTGAATTGATCAATTGACTGAACTTCTTGTGCCTCAATTAATTGAATATCTTCTTTAATAGCTTGTAACTTTTCAGGGTCTTGTTCTTCATCAATACTATCATCTATAATTCGGCATACTGCATATACTGCCCATATCGCACGCCTCTCATGTTCAGGTAATAAATCAAACGCATAAGAAAAACTTTTAGAATACTTTTTCATAATTTGATGGCAATATTTATAACTTTCATTAATCGTTGTCATTATTTGACCTCCTGTTGCTTTAATACTATTCACTTTAATGAATGTCAAAGTGTCTACCTTTCCATTCAACCTTTTTCAAAATATATGTATGCCATAATGATTTCCCAAAAATACTACAGAAAAATAAAAATAGTAATGGATGTAAACATAACAATATCCTAGAAAAATTACCAACACGTCGATGCAATTGAATAAACTGAATTGTATAGATAAAGTATAGCGTTAACATTTTAAATTTTGAAATAGGTTTATAAATACAACTAAATATTATTCCTAAACTAGTCATTATAGAACCAAATAGCCAAATCATTATAGCAAACATTATGCGTGACTCTGTCTGATTAGCACCTACAGATAAATGCTTGGTCCAACCTTTAACTAATGCATTCAACCCCTCTTCGTACATTCTAAAATAAATATTGCCTTTTCCTTCATAAAGTGTGACAGGTAAATTGAGTTGTTGATAAGCTTGGCCAAGTGCAAAGCCTTCAATAATACTGTGTTCTGCATTCAGATGCCCATTAGTAGCTAAATAGTCATCTATGTTAGTTAACAATATTGGCCCAAATGCTATATTATTGTCCTTCTGTTTCTTTAAAGATGAGAAGTGATTCATACCTACTACAGACATTAAATTAAAAATTGCTGATAAATTTTCATAGGTGTTACGTGTTTTATGATAAGGTTGAACACTTAGTAACCCTTTATCGTCTTGATGATGATAAGTATGAATAAGTTTTTCAATGACTTCGTTATTTTCAAATACTACATCTGCATCCACAAACATTACTAATTTACTATTACAATACTTCATTCCTTCATAACATACACGTGATTTACCACGCCATTTATCTTCAATGGAATATTGAACTTGATGAACCTCAACTTGATATGCTTTTGCAACGTTGACTGTGTCATCTGTAGAACCATCATCCATGACAATCACTTTAAAATTTCCAGTTTGCGTTAATAAGGATTCCAGTAATTGTGGTAATCTATGAGCTTCGTTTCTAGCAGGAATAATAATAGTTATGATTGGATTACTCCCATTTATTTCTTTCAAATCATGGCTATTATTTGTTTTCTGATGGTTCAATCTATTTCTATGATTATATATAAAATGACCACACACTATTGATAACGTTGTAAAAACAGTAATAATATATTGAATCATTCTCACTATTTTTCTCCTTTAGTTCCTTCGCGCAGATTAATCATATCTGCTACTTGTTGTCCGCTTAAAGTAACCATAGGCATACCGCCTCCTGGGTTGACGGAACCACCAACAAAGTACAAGTTATTAAAATATTGGCTACATTTAGGGAATTTGAAACCTTTATTTTTCTTTTTATCTGCTACAACACCATATATTGCTCCTCTATTAGAACGGTAATGTTGCTCAATATCTTCAGGTAACCAATAATCTTCATATATAATATGCTGTCTTAAATCAGTTAGTCCCATACGTTCTAATTTATCTAATACGATGTTTCTAAATATTTGATACTCTTCTTTTTTAAAAGGTTTATCTTGAATATATGGGATATGTGGTAAAACTTTTATATTTTCATAACCATTAGGTGCTTGAGTTGAGTCAGTTTTATTCGTATTTACTAAATAAATAGTTGGGTCTTGAGGTAATATTTTTTGATCAAATACTTCTTCATAATTTCTTTTTGAATTACTGGAAAAGAAAAAATTATGATGTCGTAGCTGAGGATAAGATTTACTGACACCCAAATGTATTACAAATCCAGAACTAGCCGGTTCGTATACGCCTTCTAATTTATCAATACGTTTTTGGTTAAAATGTAATAATTTTCGATATGTAGGAATAACTTCCATATTAGAGATAATATAGTCAGCTTCAAAAAATCTACCATCTGCTAATCTAACTCCTACTACGTCGTCATGATAGGTTTTTATATTTTTAACAGTTACACTAGTGTGAATTTGAACCCCTTCTTCTATAGCAAGTTGTTCCAATGCTTGAGCGAGTCGATGTATACCGCCCTGAACATACCATAGACCTTGTTCTTGTTGCATATTAAATAGCATTGATAATACTGCTGGTGCATGATAAGAAGATGAACCTACATATTTGATAAAGTAACCTAACATATCTCTTAATTTAGGATTACTAACACGTTGGTTTATTGCTTGTTGCATAGTAGAAAAATAATCAAACTCTTTTAAAGAACGTAAAGGCCCATGATATTTTATAATATCTTTTAATTTGTCTAACCCTTTATTAAAATAGCCTTTTTCTGTAATTCGCTGTATACGTCGTGTGTACTCTAAATAATTTTGTAACTCTTCTTTATCAGTCAAAGATAGTTGATCATTATTTGAAAATGTTTGTTCTATTCCTTCATATAAATCTATATATGTACCATCTGTAAAGAAGCTTCGCCATTGTAATGGTAACCTTTCAATTGTTACATAATCTTTCATATGTTTATTACTATATTCGAATAAACGTTCAAAAATTTTAGGCATAGTTAATATAGAAGGTCCTAAATCAAAACCAAACCCTTTCGTTTCAAGGCGATTGACTTTACCTCCTATATGTTCATTTTGTTCGAATAATGATACTTCATAGCCACTTTGTGCCATTCTAATTGCAGCAGATATACCACCTAATCCACCACCAATAACAACCACTTTAGTATTTTCAGTCATGTATTTAACCTCTTTTATAAATTAAACGAATTAACTTTTCTAATCTTGGACGATTATATCTTTGTACTAAGATCACAGGAATATGACTAAATAATACATAGATGAAATTGATTATTTGTATGTATCTAGAAGATTTCACAAATATAATAACTGGTATTATAGACAACCAATGAATCAATTCTGCTCTTTTCATTTCAATATCAAGTTGTTTTAATGTTTCAATATTTAAATCTTCTATTGAATTCTTATTATATATATGAGAATTTAATTTACTTCCTTCAGGTATCAAGTACTTCCATTGGTTTACTTTTAAAATTCTATTCCAAAATTTACCATTATTTTCCCAAGAGTATATACGAAATATATGCCCATTTTTTTCAAAAAATGAATTAGGTATTTTAGTTCCAAAGTGTGCTAATGTCATTTGAATCGAAAACCAATACAAACTATGTAAAACAGTTAATTTCAAGGTCCTTTTAATAATTTTCAAATACATCACAACACCTTCACTATTTTATCGCCTATTAACATACGTTTTAGAACATGTTCCCTCATTATCGTTATTTAAACTCTAAACACCAAATGAATTAAAAATTTTAATTAAACTTTGTAGAAAATTAATAAGCTAAATAAAAAAAGACATAAAAAAAGAGGATGACATAGTCATCCTCTCAATCATTTATAACTCGAGGTTCTTTCCAGTTATAAACTGAATCCTACCACCATCCGTGATTTTTACGGAATTGAACTGCTGCATCCCATGAACCGTAACGGCTATTAGCATAGTTAAGCATACCTTTAGTTTGTTGAGCTACTGATCCTGAACCCCAAGATTCTTTAGTTTGACCTAAACCTCTGTATCCAGCTGGGTTAACTGCGTTAGGGTTACCACCTGATTCAGGCATAACGATTGCGTTCCATGCAGCTTCAGTACCACCATTAGCTAAGAATTGAGCTTTAGTTGATCCACCAGTTGAAGCACTTGAAGTTGATGGTGCTGAGTATGAAGTAGTTTTAGTGCTGTAGTTATGGCTTGAACTACTGTTTGAAGAAGTAGTTGGAGCTGAAACAGCTTCTACATTAGTGTTGCTTGATTGTTGGTTAGAGCTTACTGATTGAGTACTAGCTTCTTGGTTATAAGAAGTTGTGTAGTCAGCTGATTGAGCTGCAGTATTTGATGTTTGAGCTGATGCTTGAGTTGTTGAAGCGTTTGAACCAACTTCTTGGTAGTTCCAAGAGAAGTTTGTACCGTCTGAAGTGAAGTTATATTCGAATCCACCACTTACAAAGTGAATGTCATAAGCGCCAGCTTGAACTGGTTGAGCGTTTAATTGTTCTGGGTGGTTATGAGCTAAGTCTACTAAGTGTGCTTGATCTACGTTAGTAGTTTCTGAAGCGTGTGCTTCGTGACCTGATACTGCGTAACCTGCTGCTCCTAAAGTTAATGCTAATGTTGATGCGATAAATGTCTTCTTCATAATTGAAAAATCCTCCAAAAAGTTTTTTGTTTTTTTATATGTTTTCTTGTATTAAATTCGTTGTGCAATATTGAAAATGTTTTTGTTTAACTTTCGACGGTATTCACTATACCATAAAAATAGGCTTTGTATATTACACGTTCCTTACAAAAAATTACAAACTAAACCTCGTTTTGTAACTTTGAAATATAAATGTCGTCCTTGTAATATAAAGACTTAAGCTTTTTAGTTTAAAATTTCATCACAAACCCTTATATTACATTAGATTTTTAAGAGTTTTGCTCAACTTTTACATTTGCCGTAATATTACAGATTGCATTTTAGTTACATAACTGTAATAGTTCTAAAAATTTAAAATGGTTAGTTTTAACATAAAAATAGATGAAATATCCAAACTTTATCATTAATTTGAATCATTTCATCTTAAAATAAACTATATTTATTTTGAAATCCGAATTAGTTTAATAATCTTTAACGCCCCATAATACTTTTTCACATTGTCTAATAATATATTTCAACACTTCAACTCTTGCAGTCTTCTTATGATCAGCAGGCACAATGAACCAAGGTGCGTAATTAGTATCAGTATATTTAATCATGTCATGACTTGCTTCTAAATATAAATCCCATTTATCACGATTACGCCAATCTTCATCCGTTATTTTCCATTGTTTATTTGGATCTTGCTCTCTATCCTTAAATCGCTTAAGTTGTTCATCTTTATCTAAACACAAGAAAAATTTTAAAAGAATCGCACCTTCATCTGTCCACATTTTTTCAAATTCATTAATTTCATGATAAGCTCGTTTCCATTCTTCTTTATCGGCAAACCCCTCTACTCTTTCTACCAACACTCTGCCGTACCAACTGCGATCGAATATTTCAAGGTGACCTGTTTTAGGCATTTCTTTAGCAAAGCGCCATAAGTAATGATGAGCTAATTCAACATCGGTTGGTGCACTGATACCATTTACTTCATAACCTGTAGGATCTAACTTTTCTCGAATTCGCTTAATATTACCACCTTTACCAGCTGCATCCATTCCTTCGAAAGTTAAAATAAGTGGAATCTTTCTTTCATATAATGCAAATTGAATTTCTCTCATACGTTTTTGTAAAGGTTCAATCATCTCTTTATATTCTTTTTTAGAAATTTTCTCGAATTTAACATCAAACATATTAGTCGAAAAATCTTTGCTAAATGCACCATCCTTATTAGCTTTCTGTCGTTTTGATTTCTTAATCGCGTTTTCTAATCTTTCTATTATATGTTTGTACATTTTTTCAAATGCGACTTCACGTTGTGTATAATCAATGACTTCCCATTGGTTATCTTTATGTGTGAACTTTCTCATTTCTGCTAAATACGTTTCATTAGGGATGACCTGTTCATATTCTTGAACTTTCCATTTCATTAATGGATTGTCTTTAGTTTGTTGAATATGTTCTTGTCGTTTTTCTTCGCTCACTTCAATATAAAACTTAATTAATTCATAATTGTCATTTTGTAGCATTGTTTCAAAACTTTTGATTTGATTAACTAGTTTCTCACTTTTTTTATAATATGCTTGTTTAATACCGTTTTCTTTATAATCTAAGAAATGAGAATACCAACTTCTAAAATATATGTTAATGTGTCCTTTTTGAGGTAATGTGTTCCAATATTTTTGTAAAAATTGATATCTTAAATCTTCATATTGTGGTGACTTAGTAGAGATGAATTGTGTGTATTTTGCATCAAAAGTCAGTAATAGTTCGTTAGATAAACGTGTCTTCCCTGACGCCGGCATACCTTCAAATAAAATCATAATTGGAATGCCTAATTCATGAGTTTGGCGAGTCAGACTTGCTGCTTTCAATTTTAATTCTTCTATTTTTTTATTCATAATACCCACCCTTTGGTTAAAAATGAAATTTTATAAAGTATAGCATAATAAAAACAGGTCCTTTATTATTAAATGAAAGAAACCTGTTTTTTACTTATTATGCTAAAAATTTAAATATGTCATTACTATAAATTTTAAATACCTTTCTAAATAGAATATCTAAAATCCATGCTACAAGGAAAGGAACGATAAAGTATGCAATCATTATAAGCAATAAACTCAACCAAGCAGAATCAAGTCCCATAAATTTAAATGCATTAATAGGTCCTACCATCCCTATAAATCCAAATCCTGCCGATTCTTTTGTGCCTGCTATTCCTACAATTCCTGATGCAATACCTGAAATGGCGGCTGTGATTAATATAGGTAACATAATAATCGGATAACGTACCATGTTGGGCATCATCATTTTCACACCGCCAAAGAAAATAGAGATTGGTACTCCTGCTCTATTGACTTGGCTTGTTCCAATTAATAATACCGCTTCTGTAGCTGCTATTCCAATTGATGCTGAACCAGCCGCTATACCTGAAATACCAATCGCAATTGCAATCGCCACTGTAGATAACGGAGATATAATAATGAAACTAAATACCATTGAAATTAACATACTCATTAAAACAGGTTGTAATTCAGTAAAACTATTTACCATATTACCTATTCCCGTTGTAATCATATGTACATAAGGTAGGATCAATACACCAATTGTTGCGGCAATACCTCCGACAACTGTTGGATATACAATTAAAGCCATACTACCTACACGGTGTTCTATTAACAAAATCAACAATACCGCAATAGATGCAGTAATCATTGTATTAATTAAATCTCCTATTCCAGCAATCACCCATGTACCATTCTTAAATTGGGCAGCACCACTTCCAACATAAGAAGCACTTGCTACTACTGCCATAGCTAATGGTGTCAAATTAAATTTTAAAGCGATTAACGCTCCTACTAGTGCTGGTACAGTAAATTGAATTGCTTGAACAACACCTAGTAATGTTTTAAAAATAGGATGATATTGCATCAAATATTTAAATATTTCTCCCAATATCGCATTAGGTACTAAACCTGCTACAATACCTACCGCTACCCCAGATAACACTCTGAATATAAAATCTTTTGGTCTTATTTTACTCAATGTTGTCATTTCTAGCTCCTCCAATAATCTATTACAATAAAAAAGACAAATAGCCTTAATTGAACTAACTATACACATGATGAAATCTAAGGTGTGTTGGTATTCGTTGATGCAATCATTTGTTGTGTAAAGTTGGGCCAATTAAGACTATAGCTAGTATTATACCATATTATTTAGAATTTTCAGATAATTATTTTAAATTTTCATCATTTTTTAACATCTTTATGCCATTATGATTGTTATGCTAAAGATACAAATAAAAGAGGAGATGTATACGATGACTGTTAAATGTCAACGCATCTATGATAAGCAAATTGCTAAAGGTAAGCGTGTGTTAGTTGATCGTGTTTGGCCAAGAGGTGTTTCTAAAGAAGACGCACAATTGGATGAATGGTTAAAAAAAGTAGCCCCTACTACTGAATTAAGAAAATGGTTTAATCATGACCCTAAATTATATGCTGCTTTTTCAGAAAAATATGCTAAAGAACTCCGTGAAAATAGCGAACAACAAGAAGCTTTTGAATATCTTAAAGACTTTGTGGCATCAAGTAAGGAAGATGTTATTTTATTATATGCCGCAAAGGATACTCAATATAATCACGCTAAAGTATTAATGAAACTTCTAAAAAATAACTAAATCAATAAAAAGCATTTAATGAGTTTACCTTTCATTAACTCATTAAATGCTTTTGTTTTAATTATTCATCTACAATTTCTGCTTTTCTAGATTCTTTCTTATATCTCAAATACATTAAACCTAATATTCCCATCCAAAATGGGGCAATAATAACTGCTATTCTTGTACTATTGTTAATTAATAAAATAATAAATATAAATGCAAAGAATGTAACAATACCATAAGCCATCCACTTACCGCCTGGTAATTTGTATTGACTTTGTTTATGTAACTCTGGATTTTGTTTTAAATAACCGATATAAGCAATCATAATAATAGACCAAATTACGATATTTAATACTGTAGAAACTGTTGTAATATATACAAATACTTTCGTTGCATCTTTAAAGATGGCATTAAGTACAACAGAAATACTTAACAATCCGCATGTTACTAAAATCGCATAATAAGGCACACCATTTCTATTTGTTTTTCCTAATATAGGAGGTGCTTGTTTACGTTGAGATAATCCAAACATTGTTCTACTATTGGCAAACACGCCACTATTACAAGCTGAAGCTGCTGCAGTTAATACTACAAAGTTGATAAGTCCTGCCGCAAAAGGAATACCAACTAACCCAAATAATTTAACATACGGACTATCTGACGGACTAAGTTGATTCCAAGGTACCGCAGCCATAATAACTGCTAAAGAACCAATATAAAAAATCAAAATTCGATAAGGTACATTATTGATTGCTTGAGGAATTGTTTTATGAGGATTCTTAGTTTCACCTGCTGTGATTCCTATTAATTCAATACCTATAAATGAAAAGATTGCCATTTGAAATGACATGAAAAAGCCAGATGCACCATGAGGGAATATACCACCATGACTCCAAATATTAGATACACTAGCTGTTCCGTATGGCGTCTTCATTGCAAAAATGACCATAACAATTCCTACTATTATTAATGCTAAAATTGTTAAAACTTTAATAATAGCAAACCAAAATTCCAATTCTCCAAATAATTTAGCGCTGAATAAATTTAAAGACATGAGAACTAGTAATGTAAATAACGCCGTTAACCAGTTCGGCATAGCCGGGTACCAGTAATCTACGTATTTAGCTACAGCTGTAATTTCAGCCATACCAGAAATAATCCATGTTAACCAATATGTCCAACCTACAATAAATCCTGCCAATGGACCTATATGTTTATGGGCGATATCCGCAAATGATTTAAAACCAAGATTAGATAATAACATTTCTCCCATTGCACGCATAAACATAAATAATACAAAACCTACTATAATATATGTAAGTAAAATTGAAGGACCAGCCAAATGAATAGATTCACCTGCTCCTAAAAATAAACCTGTTCCAATTGCACCACCAATAGCAATCAATTGAATATGTCTATTACTTAACTCACGTTGCAATTTATCCGCCATTATTGTCTCCCCATTCCGGTCATTGCTTAACTATAATTTTTTGTTTAATATAATCTTTCATTTCTACTATAAAGTTACACATACCCTCATTTTCAAATTACAATCAAATATTAAAAATGATTTAGCTTAATACTTTGACATCACGATAGTTTAGCAAGATAATTTAATAAAGATATACAACACATGTTAGGTAGGTAAAAAGATGAATACGACTAAAATAGATCCACGAGTTTTACGTACTAAAAAACTATTAGTTGAAGCATTTCAAACCGTATCCCGAGAAAAACAATTCTCACAATTAACCGTGAAAAATATTACTGACGAAGCAACAGTGAATAGAGCTACTTTCTATGCCCATTTCACTGATAAATATGATATTTTGGATTATTCACTATCTGTAACCATTCTTAAAGATTTAAACGATACATTGAAGGTTTCAGATTTTATAAATGAACAAGTGCTTTCACAATTATTTATGACTATCTGTGATTATATGGTAGATGTTCAAAATTTTTGCAAGTTAAATCAAGACGTATTTTGTAACCAAGCACATCAACGTATTAATGAAGAATTAGAAGATATATTCACGATTATGTTAGAAAATAGTTACCCTAATCATGAACGAGACATCCTCGTCAACAGTGCTAGTTTCTTATCGGCTGGTCTATGTGGCTTATGTAAACACTGGCTTAATACAAGTCAACAAACTGCTAAAGTATTTATAGAGAAAAATCTTCCATTCCTTATTCACCATGTTGCGCATTTATAATTTTCTTATTCAAAGTTCACCTATATATCTATTCATAAAAATCGTTCTAAAACGTTAATTTATGAATAGATTTTTTATTTTTAGCAACACATTTTAAAATATGTTAGTTAAACGACAATCTTATAAACATGTTGTTTGCACTTTTTTAGATTAAGGTATATATTATATTTAAACAACATATGTTGTATAAATAATATGTGTTGTTAAACTGAAAAGATTGGAGGGTATGATATGACAACAATAGAGGATCACGAGGGATTTAAGCGGACATTCAAAGATAAGCATTTAACTTTAGGATTATCTATTCCGTTCGATCAGCCAAAACAGAAACAAATTAATATCGATGAACAAGTTGAATTAGCTCAATTAGCTGAAGAGTTGGATTACTCAAGCCTATTTGTAAGGGACAATCCGTTATATAGCAAATATTTAGGTAACGTAACCGAGAATTACGACCCATTTGTATTTTTAACTTACTTAGCTGCCCATACTTCCAAAATATCTCTTGGCACAGCAAGTATTGTTGCTACATTACGTCATCCCCTCCATTTAGCTAAGGCAGCTACATCTCTCGATATTTTATCCCACGAAAGACTATTATTAGGTATGGCTACAGGTGATCGATCGTTTGAATTTCCAGCTTTTAAAGTGAATGAAGATGAACTAGCAGAACGATATCGTACATCTATTAAATCACTACGACAGTTATGGCAATCAAATGCGCCTGACATTTCAAATGCTATGTTTGAACTAATTGAAGATTCTGGTTTACAGGTTTTACCTAAACATAAAGCTATTCCAATGTTTGGTACTGGATACTCAAAACAATCTATAGAATGGCTTAAACAAAATATGGATGGTTGGATATTTTATGCTCAACATTTTCAAGATCAAAAGCAACTGGTAGAACAATGGCATAAAGATAATGAAATTTTTAAACCTTTCATAAATATATTGTTCGTCGATTTATCTAGTAATCCTAATGAGACAGTCAAACCTATTAAAGGTGGCTATCGAACAGGTAGAAAAATGTTAATTGAAATTTTAAAAGCATACGAAACCATAGGTACAAACCATATAATATTACGATTTATCAATAAAGACAGACAACTAAAAGATATCATCAATGAAGTTGGAACGTATATAGTACCCTACTTTCCAACTCACCAAATTTAGGAGGAATTAATAATGGAAATTTTAAACAGAATAAATGAATTAGCAAATAAAGAAAAAGTACAAACATTGAGTGTAGAAGAAAAACAAGAACAACAAGCGCTTAGACAAGATTATTTAAAAATGATCAGAGGACAAGTGTTAAATACATTTTCAACTATGAAAGTCGTTGATCCACTTGGTCAAGATGTAACACCAGACAAAGTTTATGATTTGCGAAAAGAATATGGCAACATTCAAGAAAATGAATAACTAAATTTAAAAAGGCACTCAGTCTCCAAATGGAAACTAAGTGCCTTTGTTATTTAACAAACTAAAAAATTGAATTTATGGCCATCTGGATCAGCAAACATTGCACCATAATAACCTTGCTTAACACAAGGTTTTTCTAAAATAGTACCTCCTGCTGATTCGACGCTTTCGATAAGTTGGTCTACTTCTTCATTCGTATTAACACCTAACGAAATAATTGTTTCATTCGCATTAGAAGTTACCGTATCTTTAGTAACCGCTTCAAAGTGATTATTTTCAATTAAAATAACAATCGTATTGCCTATTTTAATCCCTACCATTTTATCTAACATCTCTGGGTTATGATTAATTTCAAAACCTAAAGCTCGGTAAAATGCTTCACTTCTATTCAAATCTTTCACATGCAAATTAAACCACATTGATTTAATCATAAATTCGGCTCCTTTTATTGGTGAATTTAAATCTTAACCATATTTCTACTTAAAATTGTACATGTTCAATCCACTGTGCTAGAGATAGTTTATCAGGGTTAATTTGATTCATTAATTCAAAATCAACCACATATCCTTTATCTTCTAACCAACTTCTTTCAGCTGTACCACTAACAAATTCACCTTTAATTTCTGTAGGTAGACCAGTGACAGTTGCAAATGTTTTAACCACTTCATTTAAAGTTAATTCATCTGACGCAATTTCAATTGCTTGATGATTATATTGTTCAGTATTTTTAAATATATTAGCAGCAACTTTCGCAATATCAATTGAAGAAATCATTGCGAATTTAACTTCAGGATTGATAAACTCAGGTATTGTTATTTGTTGGTCTTCTTTCTTAGCAATTCTAAGGAAGTTATCCATAAAGAATGATGGTTTAATAATTGAGAAGTTTAATGATGATGCTTTCAGTTCATTTTCTATTTCAGCTAACGCTTCAAAATGGGGTCCTGTTCTATCTCTATTTACACCGCCTGCTGTACTATACACAACATACTCAATATGTTGTTTTTCAGCTAATTTAATAATCATTTTTCCTTGTCTTAATTCTTCCTCAATATCATCTTTAATGATTGGTTGAACACTATATAATCCATATTGTCCTTCCATTGCTTCTTCTAAGCTTTGTTGATTACTCAAATCACCTTCAAAAATTTCAAGTTGATCACTTTCAATAGAAGTTAATTTATCATTATGTTTATTACGAGTTAAAGCACGTACATGCCAACCATCAGTTAATAATTGTCTTACAACTGCATTACCTTGTTTACCTGTAGCTCCAATAACTAGAATACTTTTCATTTATTTTCTCTCCTTTATTACTGTTGTAAAAACCAATAATCTTCCTTCTCACCTTTTAAATAAGTGTATTCTTTAGGTGATTTACCCATATGCCATATATTTTCATTCATTAAATCTCTTATATCCCATACTAAATGAATAAATTGATGTAAATGATTTCCAAACAATTTGTTTGGTGCTTTCATCTGTAATACATGAGATACCTCATTAATTGAAATATTCATTTCATCTGCTATATTTTTCAAACTCAAAGTCGTTTCATCAAAATGCTCTTGTAATTCTTTAGCTGTAATTTGTCTTTGTTCTTTATTTAATGACATCTACATCACTCTTCCCTTTTATTAAAACATCTACATCTCTTTTATTTGTCTTTTTATATGATAGGCTTTATAATAAACGGATAGTTGTCCGTTTGTCAACAAACTTATTTTAAGAAGGTGATGTATTTGCGTAAAGACGCCCTAGAAAATCGACAGCGTATTGAGAAAAAAGCAATTGAACTCTTTAACCAACATGGCGTTCAAGAAGTAAGTATGAATCGTATCGCAAAAGACTTAAATATTGGAATGGGAACATTGTATCGTCATTTCAAAGATAAAAGTGCATTATGTGCAACTATCATTGCACATGACTTTACTGACATTATCAACGAAATGTATGAAGTTAAAAACAAGAACAGTGATAAACAACTGATTTTTAGTGATTCACTAGACATCTTTTTAACATTTAAATCTAATAATAGTGAGTTATTACATTGTATTGAAGACACAACAGATAAAAATGACTTTTACAATAGCGACATTTATTTACAATTATTTAAGTTTTATTATGAAGTTCTTGGCAATAATACAAGTACACCATGGACAACATTTAAAGTAGATATGTTACTTAAATCTTTATCTACCAATTCTTTTGAATTACAAAAAGAAAAGCGCGGTCTTTCAAACGAATCAATTAGAGACTATTTAATCAAACTATATATTACAGACGAGGTGGCAACAAATGGCTAAAATTACATTAATTACAGGTGGAAATAAAGGACTAGGCTTTGAAACAGCTAAATCACTTATCGACCAAGGTCATAAAGTATATATCGGTTCACGTGATGAATCCCGTGGACAAGAAGCAGCACAACAAATTGGCGCTCAACTTGTTCAATTAGATGTCACTGATGATACATCAGTTAAAAAAGCATTCGATTATATCAAAGAACAGGAAGGCCGTTTAGATGTATTAGTAAATAATGCAGGTATCTCTGGTCAATTTGCTAAACCTGCTGATATTACAGTTGAAGATATGAACAAAGTTTATCAAACAAATGTCTTCGGTATTGTCAGAATGATGAATACATTTGTACCATTATTAGAACAATCTGAACAACCAGTTGTCGTTAATGTCACAAGTGGTCTTGGTTCATTTGGTATGGTCACTAATCCAAATACTCAAGAATATCATGTTAATTCATTAGCATATTGTTCATCTAAATCTGCAGTAACTATGTTAACTGTTCAATATGCTAAAGGTTTACCAAATATGCAAATCAATGCTGCAGATCCTGGTTCTACTAATACTGACTTAGTTGGCGATTTTAGTAACAATGCTAAACCAGCAACAGAAGGTATTAAACCAATTGTAGAGTTAGCAACAATTGATGCGGATGGACCAACTGGCACATTTATTAATGCTGATGGCAAAATGCCTTGGTAAACTTTTGAAAGTTAGAACTAAAAACTTTATAACAAATGATGTAAATAACATACATTCTATTGGAGGATTTTATAATGAAAAGTATTACTTTTGAAGAACACTATGTCATCGATGAGATTCAAAAAGAAACAATGAAAGCAGCATCTGCTGATCCTAATGGCGTACCAATGAAAACAATGCTTGAAGGTTTAGAACAAAAGTCTGGTTTCACTGATGCTGATGAAATTAAATACCATGATAAACGTATCAAATTTATGGATGAACAAAATGTTCAAATGCAAGTTTTATCATATGGTAACGGCGCACCTTCTAACTTAGAAGGACAACAAGCAATTGACCTTTGTAAAAAAGCTAATGACACTTTAGCTGAATATGTTAAAGAATATCCAGACCGTTTTGTCGGTTTTGCTACATTACCTATTAACGAACCTGAAGCAGCTGTTGAAGAATTTAAACGTTGTATCAATGAATTAGGTTTCAAAGGTGCGCTTATTATGGGACGCCCTAAAGACGGCTTCTTAGATCAAGACAAATATGATGGCATTTTTGCAACAGCTGAAGCTTTAAATGTACCAATTTACTTACATCCAGCTCCTGTTAATAGCGATGTATATCAAGCATATTATAAAGGTAATTATCCAGAAGTAACTGCTGCAACATTTGCTTGTTTCGGTTATGGTTGGCATGTTGATGTAGGTATCCATGCTATTCATCTTGTACTATCTGGTGTTTTCGATCGTTATCCTAACTTAAATATGATTATTGGACACTGGGGAGAATTCGTTCCATTCTTCTTAGAACGTATGGATGACACATTATTTGCAGATCATTTACAACAACCAGTTAGTCATTATTTCAAAAATAATTTCTATGTAACACCAAGTGGTATGTTAACTAAACCTCAATTTGATTTAGTTAAAAAAGAAATGGGCATCGACCGTATCCTTTATGCTGCTGACTACCCATATATCGAACCTGAACGTTTAGGCGTATTTTTAGATGAATTAGGTTTAACTGACGAAGAAAAAGAGAAAGTAAGTTATACAAATGGTGCTAAATTATTAGGATTAGAATAATATTCCAATAATCATTGTTAATAATAAATGGAGGTATTTTATATGAATACTATAGAACTAAAAGGTGCTAAATTACGCTATCATCAAATCGGACAAGGACCTGTATTAATTTTCATTCCAGGAGCTAATGGTACTGGTGATATCTTTATGCCACTTGCTCAACAACTTAAAGATCATTTTACAGTTGTAGCAGTCGATCGTCGTGACTATGGTGAAAGTGAATTAACAGAGCCACTACCTGAATCAGCTGCTAACCCAGATGATGATTATCGTGTAAAACGTGATGCTAAAGATATTGCAGAACTTGCACAATCATTAAGTGATGAGCCAGTATATGTATTAGGTTCAAGCTCTGGTTCAATCGTTGCTATGCACGTATTAAAAGATTATCCAGAAATCGTTAAACAAATTGCTTTCCATGAACCACCTATCAACACATTCTTACCTGATAGTAAATATTGGAAAGACAAAAATGATGATATCGTAAACAAAGTATTAACTGAAGGTTTAGAAGTTGGTATGAAAGACTTTGCTGAATCATTAAAAATTGCACCTATTGATGCTAAAATGATGACTGCTCAACCTGAATCAGAAGAAGCTAAAAAAGAGCAATATCAACGTTCAATGTTCTGGGTAGAATATGAAATCCGTCAATATACACATTCTGATATTACTTTAGACGATTTCAAAAAACATGAAGATAAAATTACTTTATTAAATGGTACTGACTCTAAAGGTTCATTCCCACAAGATGTGAACTTCTATATCAATGAACAAATTGGTTTACCAATTGTTGATATTCCAGGCGGTCACTTAGGTTACGTTCAAAAACCTGAAGGCTTTGCAGAAGTATTATTAAAAATGTGGAATAACTAAAATTATTCTTAAACTAAAGACAATATCTAGTTATAAAATGTTATGTATTTATACGTAGCGTCGAATATATAGAGAAACACGCGTTGAGATTTACCTTCTCAACGCGTGTTTTTTCTTTATCCTAATATTGTTTCCATGGAGCGATTAACACTACCTTCATACATACCGCCAAATTTTAATAAATGAATCATAAGTAAATATAATCTATAAAACTCTAAACGCTCATATGCGCCTTTAGCTAATGGATAATGCTTTTCATATTCATCATAAAATTCTTGTGTAAACCCACCAAATACTGTCGTAATACCTAAATCAAATTCACGATCGCCATAAAATGGTGCTGGGTCAAATAAAGCTGGTTGACCATCCGTTAAGAACATATAATTGCCACCCCATAAATCACCGTGCAATAATGATGGCTTGCTTTGGTGATTGTCTATGGCGTTGACCATTACTTCTCTGACCTGTTCATATACTTTATTATCTTCTTTATTCCATAATCCTTTGCGCAATAATTCATCTCTAATGTGATCCATACGTTGTTCTATAAATAATTCTTTCCATGAATTTGTCCATGTATTTTCAAATGAAATATCGCTACCTTCATGAGGTAATCGAAAACCAAATTGACCGTCTTCTTGTTGTTGGCTATGCATTTTAGCAACTAATTGACCTAATTCTCTTTGGCTTCCACTAGTACCTTCTTCTAAATAGCTTAATAATAAATAAGCATCGTCATTAATTTCCCCACTTGCGATAACTTTTGGTGCAGTAATGCCAGCATTTTCAAATTCATTAAGACCTGCAATCTCCGCAGCATAAAAAGATTCATTTCTATTTCGTTGGACTAATAAGAAAAAAGTGTCGTCTTGCTGTGTAGTAACTTTAAATGCTTCGTTAACATCCCCACCACTTACAGGTGTTATATCTTTAATATAATCTAGAGGTAATTGTTCTTTCCAATCTATTGTCATTATCTCACCTTCCATTTATCTGTAATACTTATTATATTTCCTAAATATATCACTTTTAATCTTTAAGTATGTCACCTATGTGAATGAATCATTATTTAGAAGTTCGACTATTTTTTAAATTTTTATAATTTAACTAGGAAATTTAATATGAAAGTGCTAGTCTATTAAAAGGAAAAGTTTCAAATATATTAAATTGAGGATAGTAAGCCTCAAATATAATGAACTAGGAGCGTTAATATGTATAAACTAATCAAACCATTATTATTCAAAATCGAACCTGAAAAAGCACACGGATTAACAATTGATGCACTAAAAATCGCACAAAAACAGTCATATGTATTACCTATTATGAAAAAATTATTCGACTATCAAAACCCAATTCTTTCACAAAATATCCATGGTATCACATTTGAAAATCCTATTGGACTTGCCGCTGGTTATGATAAATCTTGTGAAGTACCTAAAGCTTTAGAAAACCTTGGATTTGGTGCATTAGAATTAGGTGGTATCACGCCAAAACCACAACCTGGTAATCCTCAACCTCGTATGTATAGATTATTAGAAGACGATGCTTTAATTAACCGTATGGGCTTTAATAATATTGGAATGAATAAAGCACTTAGTAACTTACGACGTCATGCTTATCATACGCCAATCGGTCTTAACGTTGGTGTAAATAAAATGACTTCTTATGATAACCGTTACCAAGATTACATTAAAGTTATAGATACATTTAAAAATGACGTGGATTTCTTCACTGTGAATATTAGTTCTCCAAATACTGAGAACTTACAAAATTTTCATGACAAAGATGAATTTTCAATGTTATGTAGTGCTTTAGAAACATTCAAAGCACAAAATGAAATTAATGTACCTATATTCTTAAAACTTACTTCTGACATGGATGAAAATGGATTAAAATCACTCTTACCAACTATTAAAGAACATTTTGACGGTGTTATTCTTGCGAATACGACACGTCAACGTGATGGTTTAACATCAGCTAATCGTGTTGAAGATGGTGGGTTAAGTGGTCGTCCATTATTTGAACGTAACTTAAAATTAGTTAAATTAGCATACCAAGAAACTAATGGAGAATTACTAATTATTGGTACTGGTGGCATCTTTAGTTCTGAAGACGCAATTAAAATGATACGTAATGGAGCTTCATTACTACAAATTTATTCATCTCTTGTAATAGAAGGTCCAGGTCTAACTAAGAAAATAAATAAAGAAATCGCTCAGTATTTAAAACAAAATGATTATCAAAATATTAGTGATATTATTGGATTAGATGCAAAGTAGCGTACTAATAATTCAGTTAATAGTATAATATCTTTACTTTGTATAGGTCTTTTATATAGGATCTAAATCAAAGTAATCATAGATAGTTATAAAATAGAACTTACTCAATGTTATGTGTCATGAATATGGGAGGCATTCTTAAAGTGCGAGAAGAAACAAAAGAAAAAGATATGAATCATTCAACGCAACAAGATAATATCGATAACAATAGCAAGGCTGAAAGTAACGAAGAAGATGAACGTAAAGGGCTACATGGTTATCGCAAAACAGATCTTGATTTAGAAATTGAACGCGAATTACAAGAAATGATGGAAAATGATGACAAAGAAGTAAAGAAAGAAAATAAACGCTTTAAACTATTCTCTTTCCTTGCTATGTTAGTTATCGCCATTATGGCAATTATACGTTTCATTCATAAAATGATTTAACTTTATTAGAATACCCAGAGTTAAGGCTCTCGCCTTTTAACTCTGGGTATTTTTAAAATTGTTGTAAAAATGCACTTGCATCTTTATGATTTGTTTAAAGTCAATACCTTGTTTCATTGCTGCAAAGACACATCCACAATAACATTGTCTAAATATATTATAGTCATTACACATTTCTATAGAACGTTCATAACCTTTGTTTTTCTTGAAATCACTAGGTAGGTATTTAACGTTATATACATTTTGCACATCCATCCCTAATTGATTAATTAATTGTGCATTCTTTTTAGGAGATAATGTAATCGCACTACCAAAATAATCATAACCATATTTAATAGCTGCTTCTGCTACTAATTCAAGTCTCATTTCAAAACAAGCAGTACATCTTAGACCACCTTCAGGCTCCTCAGTTAACCCTTTAGCCTTAGCCATTTTCATAAATTCATGTGGTTTATATTCAGCTTCAATATACTTCACATTTGAACCTGTCTTTTTATTGAAATCTTGAACAAACATTTCTTGTACTTTGGCACGTCTTAAGTATTCATTTTTAGGGTGAATATTGGGATTAGCAAAATAAATAGCGATATCAGCATATTGTGTTAAAAATTCTAAAGTATATGTGCTACATGGCGCACAACAGCTATGTAATAAAATTTTAGGGCGCTCGTTTTCCCTTTCCCATTGTTGAATCATTTTCCTTAAAACTTTGTCATAGTTTACCTTTTGATTTTTCATTTTTTTCAAAATGTCGCCCGCTTCAATCAAAAGAAAACACTCCCTTCATTATTTATTATATAATTTATGAATATTATACAATAAATCGATAATGAAAGAGTGTTCTCAGAGAAATTACTTTTATTTTATTTAATTCAATATTAAGTTTAATATTCTTTCATGATTTTATTTACTTGATAAACATACATAAATCCACCAAATACAATACCCGCAATAATGGCAGTAATAATTTCCATACCCCATTGAATACTTGTATGCTGTAAATATTTTATGATTAAACCTAAGAGAAACATAGCACTTCCGAAGTAAAGCATCAAAATCACACTTTTAATTCGATATTTATTCACTAATTTTTTATATTCTTCTGGTGAATAAACTTTATCTTTATTTAGTTCATCAGATTTTGTTTTATATAACAATACGCCATTAATTATAAAAAAGAAAATGAATAGTAATATTGTATTTAATGAAATTGTTTGGTGATACGCATCAATGATTAGGTTAGACAGTAACAAAATAGGCATACCAATATAAGTAATTATAAATGTAGTAGCCAATTTTTGATTTAAAAGTGTTCTCTCCCTTTCATCTTTTTCAGTTGATGTATTAGTAATCCAATTTAATAACTTTTCATTCAACTGACTCATATGAATACCCCTTTCAACTAGTAATTTTAGTATATGTCTAATATATATGACACATGTATTAATGTCAAATATAAATGACATTAATACTTAATTGTATTCATTTAACATAGAACATTGTATGATGTTGTTAGCAATATAATATAAAAGACTAAGGAGCAGATTTATGACTCAATTATCACCATATTTAGCATTTCCAAACACTAAAGAAGCTTTAAAATATTACGAAGAAGTATTTGGTGCAACAAATATTAAACGTTTAGAAGTCGGAGAAGATCAAGCGGAACATTTTGGAATGACAAAAGAACAAGCTAAAGAAGCAACTATGCATGCAGAATTTGAAATTGTTGGTGTGAAAATTTTAGGTGCAGATTCATTCGAACGTATTCAACCAATCAATAACGGCATTTCATTATTAATTGATTTTGACGTTAATGATAAAGAAGAAACTGAAAAAGTAGAAGCTTTCTACGATAAAATTAAAGACCATGAGACTATCAATATTGAACTACCATTATCAGAACAATTTTGGGGCGGTAAAATGGGCGTCTTCAATGATAAATATGGCGTAAGATGGATGTTACATGGTCAAGATTATAATGCAACGAATCAGTAAATAGGTAATAATAAACAGGCTGGAACATAAATCCCAAAATAATAGCACTAAGGTGATTTGATGTGCACCCCAAAAGTTGGACTAAAAATCTAACTTTATGGGGTGCATTTTTTATGGGTAAACATTATAAATT
>ENA-ORXC01000212-ORXC01000212.1-marine-metagenome-genome-assembly--contig:-NODE-212-length-51057-cov-3.340330_pt1 | contig 51057 bp, 38 predicted proteins | sample MGYA00237865_ERZ511478 | MGnify/ENA metagenome assembly ERZ511478
TTGCCCAAAAGGTGCGCATAACATGACGATACTTATATAATGAGACACTTTTGACCATTATATGTTCTCTTTATTTTGGGTCCAAAAGTCTATAGGACTCGGCATATTAGCAATGTTCACTTTGATCAATCTCGTATAGTTCATACTTATAATCGTTACTTGTATTTTCACAATGTAAATACCGATAATTACCCCTCTCCACCTTCTAAATCCCCCAATACCAAATATAATTCTAATTCCCTTCATTTCATCACCCAATCTACCTATCCCCCAAACGCCCAAAACCCGAGGGGACAGAATACTTATTCTGTCCCCCCAGCGTAAGGGCTCTCGTATAAAAAATTTTCATATAGGGACCTCCTCGAATCAGGCCTTTCCTCACTTACGGAATAATATTTGGACTACACTTCATTTCTACGACGTCGGATGATCACAGCTAAAAAGGATATTGCTTTACTTTCAGAACAAGATCAAAAAAATCTATTGTTCAATGTCTCTGGTAATCCGAAGCATACATTGATGATCTTACTCATGCTGGATTGTGGACTGAGAGTCACTGAAATGACTTCACTGAGAGTCGGCAATTTTGACTTTACAAATCAGTCACTCAGTGTCAAGTCACTGAAGAAGCGTTCTGATAAACCGATCTATCGAGAGATTCCTTTGACATCAAGAGTCATTGAAGCATTATCAGAAGTGTACATCAGACTACCTGATAAGAGTGATCAGGCTTTCCTATTTCCCACAGACTCCATGAGTGGACACATCAGCCGTAAGCGAGTCTGGAAGATGATGAAGAAGTACAGCAGCTGGACGGCTTCTCCGCACATGCTGCGTCATACCTTCGCTACTAAGATCGTGCAAGAAGGTGCTGACATCAGAATCGCTCAGGATCTGCTTGGACATAAGTCGATCAAGACAACTGAAATATATCTCCATGTCGCAGAGCAAGAGAAACAAACCGCCATCGATAGCATCGATAAGAAGCCATTAGCGAAGCGACTCAAAGACCGATTCTTCCCTAAGAAGAATGTCTTTATCCTCAATCCCACAAATCACTTTAATGATATCCATATCGGTAGAAAAAAAGAGATTCAAGAAATCACCGAGCTAAGCCATAAGAAAATCAATCTAATCTTATTAGGACCTCAGGGTTGGTAAATCTTAGCTACTCAAAATGCTCACCATAGATAAGGTCTTCAAACTGGATGATTTTAAATCTGTGAAAAGTACATTGGGTGCCATACTATTAGAGTTACATGATGGCGATAAAGAGAAAATCATAGAGCTACTAACGATTGCTGAGATTGATAAAGTCATTACAAAAAATAGTGTGCCTAATCTGATTAATCTATTGATGAAGAGTACCAACAGGAATGAATACACCCTCATCATTGATGATCTCTCAGCACTCACACCATCAGGCGTGACTGCCCTGGATAAACTGAAAAATCACTTTCATATCATCGCAGCCTCACGTAAAATCAAAATGAGTCATGGCAGCTTTTTAAACAACTTTCAGAAAATCAGTAAGGTACCACTTAACAGGATCGAGTCCACTGAGCTAACCTTGAAGCTCAACAAGCTACTGTAGCTAAAATCCAGTAATTACAATAGAGCACATCAGGGACACCAAACACACAGCAGCTCTGCCAGAAATAGAAGTAAGTGTGCCGGTGGAGATTGCCTTTTCCAGCTTGATGGTGTCGCGATATATAAGTGGAGAGTTCGAAGATGATACCGAAGATTACGGCATATTCGGAGGTGCATTGATGTAGTTTGGGCTGTTCTTCAGTAGCATATTCTTTTATGCGAGAAGGTAGTTCGTCTAATATTTTCTGGGTATATTGATTCAAGCAAATAAAAGTTAGGGTATGACCAAAAGCGCAAAAAAACCTACAAATAAATTTGTAACCTGCTTTATCATCATTTCTTTCATTGCTTCGATCTTACAACTTTTAGGATACTTACGATAGAAAAACTTTTTCCATTTACAAATCAGCTTTTGAATTTTCTTAATATTCACCTCACATCTTGCATCAATTATTTCACACCACACGTTCATCATTATCCTTAACATATCAAGAAACATTCATTCATTAATCTACTTGACTCTGATGTCTTTCGTCCGAATCTCGACAGGAGATTAGTCTACATTCATAAATCATCATTAAAACTCAACACGACACCAGTGACCGCTTCCCAATTACATCATAGATGGATTCACCATCACAGGTGTCTTTACACTCAATGGCGGCGTCAGTATTTTACAAATCTCTATACACCTCTACCAGTGATTCTAATCAGCTGCTAATAGATCACACGAAGTCCTTGATCGGAAGGCTGCTTTTATGCATATCTACGGAATCATGATATGTGGCGTATCCCCGTAGGATCAAGGCTCTTTATTTATAGCAAATCATGTAGCTCTATGGATCTAAGCAAGGATCACATCATGAAGTTTCGATTAGGTATAGTAAGCCGATTATGATAGTCTATAAAGTTAATCCGATTTGAGATCTTAGGCTTGATTATGATAGACTGAAAAGTTTACCAGATTAGAGATCCATGGCTTCAGACCACGTCTATACTCAGACCATGGCATCAATTATCACAGGTCGGTCTTACTCATCAATTACCCAGTAAACCATAATGCAAAAAATAAAAATGGAAATATATTTAGTTTAGAAAAATACAAGTTGTTATTTGCGACTTGGCCAGCTACTTACTTCATCATGTTGATGATTAATTAGCTTAAATTAGTGCTATGACATCACTCAGAGAGATGGGGGTGGCATTCAACTGAAATAGACATGCATAATCTCATCGTCAATATGTTTTAAAAAAGGAAACCAATGAAAGAAATCCTACTGATATCCAATCTTGATATACAATCTCCTGATATCTTAAATTACGTAGCGGAGTTCTGTAAGCATTATCAATGTAAGCTGCACATCATACATTTTGATGAAAGTGTAGATCCTGTATTACTATCGAGCGCTTCTACTTATTCCGCTTTAGGGTTTGACATGGACTCATATGAGCGCAGAGAAGATCTGATCAAAAAAATCAAAGCTCAGACCGGCTCTTTTATAGATGCTGAATGGGTAAATATTACCATCAAAGGAGATCGAGAGACCTGGTTTATTGATCAGTTCATTGCTGAGAATAATTTGGACCTCCTCATAGTAGGACAAAACATTTTCAAAAAATATCACGATAGAATAGGCGCCAGCATCAAGGACACTGTCACTAAGCATACCATGGCGCCTATGTTAGTTTTACCCCCTCTACAACTATTTGAGCCCATTGAATCTGTAAATTATTTGCTTAAAGAAATGAACGACTTCAACCTGCAACACATCAGTGCCCTCTCTACCATGCTACCTGATGCAGATGTGAAGCTGACTCACATCATTGAGCATGAGGATGATGAGTTAGATAAGGTGGCGTCTACGCGATGGATGAGCTACATCCACAAGAATATAGCGGCAAAGATTACTCTGCAATCTGAATCAACTGAGTATAGCAAGTATGTCAATCAAGAAAACTCTGCTATTACTCAGCATCATGACCTGCTGGTCTTTTCCACATACAATCGAAATTTCTGGGACAGGATTTTAGATCCAAGTACTACTCTCAGACAGCTGAGCACACTGCAAACTCCAGCTCTAATCTTTAAACATCGTAAAGCATAAAAGGAACTTATCCAAGCAAATTTTCCTAAGTAATATGCATAGATGATATCAGCAATTCAGCTCACCATTTATACAGTACATCAATCATATCTTTGCTTACTTAGGGATACGTTAAAGATCATTAAGTAATTTGTGCAAATTAATTTCGGCTATCATTATGCAATTATTAGCAGATGAACACGCCTTGTGTATGAACGGCTTTCTTACCTTTAATTCATTTAAAAAATTGTAAAATGTACTGTCTCTTCAGCAATGCAGCAATAATCATGAATATCAGTAAGGTGACTGAATATATCATGCAAGCTAATTCCTTCATCAGAATAGCTTAATGCAAGATCACTCTCATTATCATGTTGGAAATGGATACTAAGGATATAGTCATGAGCGCCTGTCAGATGATGGGGGACTCACATCGGCGTAATGGTGATGCCTCAGCACTCGTCATTAGATATAGATGCCATGGTACCTAATGCGTCAGAAGCATATGACTTTCTGGTCTCAGTAGTACGCAATGCGCCGCTGGGAATACTCACCTATACTAAGGATGGCAAGATCTCCATGTGCAATCAATTAGCCTCTATGCACCTTCGGCTTAATCATAGCCCAAGAGCTTTAATCGAGCGACCACTGACAGATTTTATAGCACATCTACCTGCTCTTCGTTCTATTATTGCTGAGAGTACTACGAATTCAAGACAAGCATTTTCAATACCTGAATTATCCTTCGAGAATGGGACATACATAGCGGTCAAAGGAAGAAAACTGACTAATGGTATGATCATAACCACGCACGATATCACACCGATGAAGTCCCTGCAGCGGAGTAATTTGGCTGCCATGCTGAAAGGACAAGAAAAGGAGAGGCATCGATTAGCTAAAGAAATACATGATGGTATCGGACCACTGATGTCCACCATAAAATTAAACTTGGACAGCATAAAGAATGATCTGCATGACGACATCCAGCAGAATACCATGCTAAAGTTTAATGCTATCCAAGATCTAATAAAAGACGTCTCTGAAGATATACGCAGCATCTCTCACGCGCTTATGCCCAGTGCGCTCAAAGATTTTGGTCTACGCTCTACCTTGGAAAACTTAATCCAAAAGATAAACCAAAGCGAGACGGTTAAGGCAAGTTTTTACTTTTCTGGAAGTGAAGACAGACTATACATCCATACAGAGATCGCGCTGTATCGGATGGCGCAAGAGCTAATTAATAATGCACTGAAGTATGCCAATGCAAAGCAAATAGTCGTCCAACTGATCAGGTTCGAGCACAAAGTATTACTTACAGTAGAAGATGATGGTATCGGCTGTAGTCAGCATAACTTAGATGTGTTGATGACGGGTGGTATTGGCCTACAAAATATTTATACCAGAACAGAAGCTTTAAAAGGATCTTTCGTTATTGACAGCAGTGAAGGCAATGGATTTTCAGGCACTATAGAAATCCCTACAGAATAGAAATGTATGATAAAAGTTATAGTAGTAGATGACCACAAGGTATTTAGCGATGGTATCATCTCCATTCTGAATGAAGTAGATGATATCCATGTAGTTAGCTCCGCATCCAATGCCATGGAGCTAACACACCTACTCGCTAAGGATCCTGTGGATGTCATCCTGATGGATATCTCCTTAGGCAAAGAGTCGGGCCTGGACATCACTAAAACAGTGAAAGAAATGTATCCCGAAATGAAGGTGCTCATCCTATCTATGCACGCTGAAAGAGGCTACATAGTGAAAGCCATCGAGTGTGGTGCTAATGGATATCTACTTAAGGAGATAGGCGGTGATGAGATGGTCATAGCCATCAGAGCTGTATATAATGGCGGGACATACTATAGTCAGCAAGTCTCCTCTATAATCATGAATCAATTTGCAGCATTTCAGAAGGACAGAACAAGGGGCGTATCAGATGTACAGCTGACACCAAGAGAAAAAGAAGTACTCATCCTGATCACTAAAGAATACACGAATCAAGAAATCGCCAATGAGCTCTTTATCAGCATCAGAACCGTAGACACCCATCGCAGAAATCTATTGGAGAAGCTTAGTGCAAAAAATACAGTTGGCCTGGTCAAATATGCTATTAAAAAGGGTTTAGTCGATCCAGGATAAATGATGTTTCACTATCACCATACATACTTTTGAATATGTAATGATCTGATTATCAATAATAATATCCATGTAATATTATTGATATATGTCCTATGCTTGCATCAATAGCTGCATTAAGATTTCGTATGCCTTGGCAATAGCTGTCATCGTTCATGTGAATGCGACCTATCAGATTGATATATTTTTCCATTTTTTCCCAAGGCGAATTGTTATGTCCATCATATTTTAGGACATCAATGTGACAGTCCGAAGAGTCTTCCTATCATTGGATTCTCTTCCATCCGTAAATGACTCATGCTTAGCTCGATAGCCGCCATCAAGCCTATTAGCTTTATCTTCATTTAGATATAAGCACCGCTTAATCTTGCTAATAAAGTATTCTATTCTCTGCCCTGAGTCATATGAAGCAATTGAAGGTGGCTACGGTGTAATCAGGCAGTCTTTACTGTCATCAGTCACTACATACTATGGCTAAAGCATTCTCACACATGCTTATGACTATTCCGCCTCTGCTTTCCATCTCAGTAAATTACCTAGATAAAATACCACAATCTACTGAGATACCTAAGCTGCGTATGCTTCATATTTGTCTTATCAAATTTTTCATTTACTACTTATCAATTAATCAAAATGAAGAAGATTTATAAATTTAAAGATGAGATGTCCCCTCGGGATTCTAAGAGGAAAATCAAGAAACAAAAGCGCAGACAGGTACCTAATCTAAAGGCAGATATGTATCATACACATAAATACTCTAACTCGATGGATCTCTCTTTTCAAGATTCATAAACATTAATCTACAGATATCAGAGATAAGCCGTAAATAAGAGATTTACCTAGCTAAAAGCGGTAAAATGCGTACCTGAATAACTTGCTCTTACAGCTACTTTTGGTACAGAATAAAAATCAATCATCAGGCAGGCCCATAATATCTTCAAGTGCTTAACGTAGCACCGAAATTTCAAAAGCCATTATATCAAATTATTTATAACTGTTAAATCCTCATTCTAATGCAAACAAAGAAAACTAAAGCTGCTGCTGCAAGAAAAACTGCGGAAGCCATGAAAGCCAAGAAAAAACAAGAAAGACTAACAAGATCAGGCAATATTGCACCTGCATCAACTAACAAAAATAAAGGTAGATCTGCTATCCCTCAGTCTAAAAAGAAGAGCAGATAAATGCTAGAAGAAGATGACCCCTGCCAATTCACTCCAGAATATGGAAGTGAGTTAGAAAGTGCTGCTTCTGCGCCATCTATATGGATCAATGTGCTGATCGGAATAGATGAGATACCATGGATACTATAATTTGATTAGATGACTAAGGCCGCCCTAATTAGGCGGCCTTAGTTCGTTTTGGGCGTAACTTATCTCCTCCCCTATCCTCACTCGGCTATAAATCGCTCTCCACTATTACGCTTATCTATTGATTCGCTCCGCACATAATGCATTCACTTATTGACTTATGGAACGATCACTTCATAACACTAAGAATAATTTTGGGCACGTGCATCTTCAGTTTAAAGAGGAAAGCTTCGCGAAAACTTTAAAGTCTCAAATAGTTTCCTAAGGTTTTATCTTGTACATTTGCTCATGATCGTGCCTATGGAGTTTGAAATAATCAATATTTCTAAGAAATTATTCTTGAGCTATGGGCTGAAGAGTATCAGTATGGATGATATCTGTAAGAAGATGGGGATTTCTAAGAAGACCCTCTACCAATACATTCCTACTAAAGCTAAATTAGTCGAGAAAGTGGTCCTCCATAGAATTCAGGAAGAACAAGCCGCTGTCAGCCAGATTATCAATCACCACTATGATGCGGTCGAAGAATATATCAATATAGGAAGGCACATCGTCAAGACACTACGTGAGATGAAGCCCACCGTGATCTATGACCTACAGAAATACTATCCCAATGAATGGAAAAAATTGGAAAGTCTACAAGTGGAATTTATGGGTGAAGTCATTGGAAATAATATCTCGAGGGGTAAAGAAGAGGATCTCTATCGGGCAAATGTGGACGCAAGTATCATTTCTAAGCTGTACATCTCTAAGTCACTAGCTATCGTAGACGAGCTAATCTTTCCGTTGCAGAAATACAGCAAAGACGAACTATTCAAAGAATTCGTGCGCTATCATATCTATGGTATCGCCTCTAAAAAAGGACTGAAGCGACTCGAACAATTAGTAGATCAATTATGAAGCACTCTTTATTTATCTTCCTCTTGCAGATTGTTAGTGTATACTGCGCTACAGCGCAAGCAGAATTCAGTCTGGACCAAGCTATAGACTACGCCATCAAGAGCAGCAATGCGATGAAAGCTGAGGTCCTCAATGTCATGGATGCGGAAGCGCGAGTGCAAGAAGTTAAGTCTTCAGGAAAACCAAAGCTGAATCTGGGAGTCAACTATAACTACAATTTCATCAGACCAATACAGCCGACGGAGGACTTTATTTCACCTGCCATTTTTGATATTCTAAATCAATTTGTCTTTCAACAGCCGATAGACCCAGGTCCTCCAGAGACATTCGAGATCACCTTCGCCCGAAAGCATACATTAGCTGGTTATGCAGATTTCCAAGCATTGTTATTCGATCCCGTATTCCTAAAAGGCTTGAAAGCAGCTAAGGTATCAGTCGACTTGGAGCGGCTACAATCCAAAATATCCGAACGAGACATTATCATAGAGGTGACTAAAGCCTATCTGGGGACGCTAGTCGCTTATGAAAATAAGACCATCATCGAAAATAATATTTCCGTCGTAGAGACCATGCTGCACGAGACGACACAGATATATAAAGCAGGCTTCGCTGAGCAGCTAGACGTGACTAGATTAGAATTATCCAGAGATAAGCTAAATATGGAATTGGAGAACCTAACACAACTGATAGAGGTAAGTAAAAACCTGGTCCAATTTCATATGAACTACCCCTTCGATAAGGACATCTTACTCACTGACAACTTACAAAGCATGCTTGACCAAATACAACTGGAAGATGACCTGATGTTGGCCTCAGAACTAAGATATACAGACCGTCCAGAGTACGCAGTCATTAATAAAGCAATCGAATTAGATCAACTAGATATCGAACGGCTGGGCCTTCGCTGGCCAATTTTAAGAGCCAACATCAACATTCAAGAATCCCTACAGCGGGACGATCTATTTGACGGAGCTGAACCTGGATTTCTGCCAGCTGGTTTTATTGGACTCAATCTAAAATACCCGCTCATAGATGGTAGAGAAAAGAAATCTAAGCAGGAGAGAGCTAAGATACGCCAAGAGCTAAAGGAACTGCAGCGTAAAGATTTTGAGAAAGGCATGGAGCTGGAAGTGATCAACTCCATGACAGCTCATCGCAATGCTAAGAAGACACTGCAAAATAGGGAAGATGCTGTGACCACCACTGAGAGTATCTATGATATAACACAAATTAAATTCAGAGAGGGAGTAGGGTCCAGCGTAGAAATCAGTGTAGCTGAAAATGATCTCTATCAGGCTCAAGCGGCCTACATCAGTGCGCTCTATGACGTCGTGCTGACTAAGACAGATCTTGACATAGCATTAGGAAAACTTAATAATTAAGGTACAAGTATGGAAATCAAAGTACACATAAAATATATAGTATCAGCCCTGGCCATGACCCTTTGCCTGATTTCATGCCAACAAGATAGTGTAGAGGCCGTACCTACTGATATAGAAGGCAAAAAGGCTTACTTGAAAAATAAAGAGAAAGAATTGCGCAGTCTAGAGTCTCAAATAGAGAATCTTAAATCCGAACTGAAAGCGGAGGACCCCAGCATGACTAAAGTACCCAAGCTAGTCACTGTAGACACTATAAAGTCCTCCACATTTCAGAAATATACGACACTCCAGGGCAGCATCATCTCAGATGAAATGATCAATGCTTCGAGTGAGATAGGTGGAAGAATACTTGACATCTATGTTCAAGAGGGTCAGCCAGTGAAGCGGGGCCAGCTCATCGCTAAGATAGATCTGGAGACCGTGAATAAGCAGATAGAAGAGCTACAGACTTCATTAGACCTCGCTAATACGCTATATCAAAGGCAGAAAAGCCTGTGGGACCAGAACATCGGAAGTGAAGTGCAATACTTGCAAGCAAAAAATTCAAAGGAAAGAATTGAAAAAAGCATAGAAAGTAATAGTTACCAGCTATCCAAGCAACACGTGTACAGCCCCAGCTCAGGAGTGATCGATAAAGAATTTAAGCAGCCAGGCGAGGTGGTCTCTCCCAGTGGACCTATTGTCCAGATCCTGAATACTAACAAAATTAAAGTAGTGGTCGATGCTCCTGAAAACTACCTGAGCATTGTCAAAAAAGGCGACTACGTGGATATAAATGTCCCAGCCCTATCAAAAGATGTCAGGGCCAAAGTAACTCAGATAGGGCGGATGATTGATCCAGCTAATCGGACCTTCAAAGTAGAAGTCAATCTCAATAATCGCAACGGTGATCTCAAGCCGAATCTACTGGCGGAGATGAAAATTAAAGAATCAGAAATTAAGGACGCTATCGTCCTCTCTACAGAGTTAGTGCAAGAGGAGGTAAGCGGCAAGAGATTCGTATACGTTGTCAAGGAAAATGCTGATGGAGACACCATCTGCAGTAAGCGATACGTCGAGACGGGTGATAGCAGTGATAATGATATCATTATTAACTATGGGCTGAGATGGGGTGAGGTCATCGTCAACGATGGTGCCCGAAGCCTCTTAAATAATGAAGTCATAAAGATTAAGCCATAGATGAAAGAAGAGCTGACTGACCGTATCGAAAAGAGGGAATTTAAATTATCAACTTTTGCGATTGATAATGGGACCAGTATTTTTCTACTGGCCTTCATGATCTTGATCTTTGGGATCAATGCTTATGATGCTATGCCTAAAGAAAAATATCCAGAGGCCTACTTTCCCAAGGTCATCATCACTCAGGCATATTTCGGCAACTCCGCTGAAGAGATGGAGGACCTCATCGCTAGACCTATTGAAAAAGAACTCAAGAGTATCACTGGCATCAAGGAGATTCTCTCCACCTCACTGCAAGACTTCTCTCTCATCACTGCAGAGTTCGGCACAGATGTGGATATTGACGAGGCCTATGATGATGTTAAAGAGGCCGTAGACAAAGCCAAATCAGAGCTGCCGAATGACATTGATATGGAGGCGACAGTCGAACAAATGGATGTGTCAAAGCAGCCGATCGTCGTGGTCAATGTGGCAGGTCCCTTCAATATGGATCAGCTAAAGAAGAATGCAGAGTACATAAGGGACGAGATAGAAGAAATACCAGAGATTTCATCAGTGACCCTTAAAGGCGCTTTAGAAAGAGAAGTCAGAATAGATGTGGACCTGCGTAAGATGGAGAGTTATAAGCTGTCATTCATGGATATAGAACAGGCCATCTCCATGGAGAATATGTCTATGAGTGCAGGAGAGCTGGTCAATAATGACTTCCGTAGATCGGTAAGGGTGCTGGGCCAATTCACCGAGATCAGCGAGATAGAAAATATCATTATCAGGAGTGAACTAGAAAAACCTATCTACCTCCGAGATCTTGCTACGGTCACCTATGGATTTGAAGACAGGGCCAGCTATGCGAGAGCTAACGGACTCCCTGTCATCTCCCTTGAGGTATTGAAGCGAGATGGTCAAAACCTACTTTCCGCAGCTGATAAAATCAATCAGTTACTGGATGATCTAAAACCTTCCCTCCCAGAAAATTTGGAGATATCTAAATTTAATGATCTCTCCATCTCGACGCGCGATGAAGTGGCGAATCTTGAAAATAGCATCATCTCAGGAGTCATATTAGTCACCTTGGTCTTGCTATTTTTCTTAGGCTTAAGAAACGCCATATTCGTAGGTATAGCCATACCTCTGTCCATGCTGATCGGTATATTATTTCTCTACCTTTTTGATATAAGTCTTAATATAGTTACCCTCTTCAGTCTGATATTAGCCTTAGGGCTGCTGGTGGATAATGCCATCGTGACGGTAGAAAATATCTATCGCTATATGTCGCTGGGCTACGACGGTAAACAAGCGGCTAAGTACGGTGCGGGAGAGATAGCGATGCCGATTATAGCATCCACGGCCACTACGCTTGCTGCCTTTGTGCCCTTGGCATTCTGGCCAGGTATCATGGGCATGTTTATGAAGTACTTTCCCATTACGCTAATCTGTGTGCTGACCTCTTCCCTATTCGTAGCACTTGTCATTAATCCAGTCTTCACCTCCAGATTCATGAAGATCGACCAGAGAGCCGAGACTGACAAACTGAAGCGCAGAAAGATGAGGAATGTCCTGATTGGCGCGCTTATGATGTTATGTTTGGCCATAGCGATGCATGTACTTAATATTCAATGGGCACGCAACGTCATCGGTATCGCCCTGATCCTGACTTTACTTAATTTTTTCGTCTTGCGACCAGCCTCTTTCATATTTCAGAATCGAGCCTTGCCGAGGTTAGAAGATGCTTATGATCGATTCATCAAGTTAATATTGTCAGGAGTCAAACCTTATTTCATATTCTTGGGGACGTTTGGACTTTTGGGCTTTTCGATTTTTCTGCTGAGGCTGAGTCCACCACCCATAGAATTTTTCCCCTCCGCTGATCCCAACTTTGTCAATGTCTTTGTAGATCTACCCATCGGAAAGGATATAGAGGCGACTAATGAGATCCTTCTGAAAATAGAGAAAAATGTAGCAGATGCTGTGGAGCAATATGGAGGCGTAGTAGAGGATATCCTGACCACCATAGGACAGGATACAGCTGATCCAAATCGCCCTCCCGAACCAGGTAATACACCGCATAAAGCTCGACTGACCATTTCCTTCATCTCATCAAAGTATCGAGGAGAGGTAAATACATTTAACGTAATGGAGGATATCAGAAAGGCTGTGCAAGGCTATGCAGGGGTGCAGGTGCTGGTCGATAAGGATGCAGATGGCCCGCCCGTAGGACTTCCCATCAACATCGAAATAAAAGGTGATGACATCGACACCCTTTCAGCAATTTCTGAGCGGCTGATCACTTTCGTCAATCAAAATGAAATACCTGGCATTGAAGAACTCAAAGCTGATGTGGTCATCGGCAAACCAGAACTGCTCGTGCACGTGGACAGGCAGATGGCCAGACGCTATGGTCTCTCCACAGCTCAGATCGCCAGCTCCCTCAGAACAAGCGTCTTCGGAAAAGAGATATCTAAATACAAAGACGGAGAGGAAGACTACGCCATCATGCTGCGCTCCAATGAATCATATCGCAATGATATCAATGGTCTACTAAGCCAGAAAATCACCTTCAGAGATCAAGCGCGACAAGGTAGATTTGTTCAGATTCCCATCAATACCGTGGCAGACTTTGATTACTCTGCTGCTTACAGTTCTATTAAAAGGAAAAATCAAAGTCGTGTTATATCGGTCAGCTCTAATACCTTAGAAGGTTATAATGCTAACCAGATCAACGGTGACCTCAGGGAGCTGATGGAGAGCTTTCCCATGCCAAGGGGTTATAGCTATGCATTTACAGGAGAGCAGGAATCTCAGGCGGCGGATGCGGCCTTTTTGAATTCGGCATTTATGGTAGCTATTTTCTTAATTTTCATCATCATCGTCGGTCAGTTTAATTCTGTGATATCTCCATTTATCATTATTCTATCAGTACTGTTTAGCACTATCGGCGTCCTGTTAGGATATATCATCACAGGTAATACCATATCAGTAGTCTTCTCAGGAGTGGGGATTATAGCTTTAGCTGGCATCGTTGTGAATAATGCTATTGTGCTCATAGATTACATTAATCTGCAGGTGATGAATATGCGCGAAGAGCAGGGAATCAGCGACATGATCTACATGCCTAAAGACGATGTAAGGACTTGTATTATTAAGGGGGGAGCTACGCGCCTGAGACCTGTGCTCCTGACAGCCATCACTACTGTGCTCGGGCTGATCCCTTTAGCTATCGGTTTTAATTTTAACTTCAGATCGCTTATTACTGATTTAGATCCGCAAATATTCATCGGCGGGGACAATACAGCACTTTGGGGCCCTATGGCTTGGACAGTCATCTACGGCTTGATCTTCGCTACATTTCTGACACTCTTTGTCGTACCCGTCATGTATTGGCTGGCCTTTCTGGCTAAGCGTCGACTCTTGAATCGAGATAAGTCTAATGATGAAGGTCAGGTAGATATTCGTCTAGTCGAAGGAGGAGCATCTTAGTAGAGATTGAATCAATGGAACCAGAAGAATTCATTAATACGCAGGCATATTCAGAAGTAATCATAGTGAGGTGTAATATTTTGGTAGCTTAGTACGAAGTACTGGGAAAAATAGTAGAGGGAGGTTTTGGTTGGCGAGATTTTTAATAAAAATCATGACAACTAATTTTTACTGTGGCCCCGTTTTTCTTAGAGAATTAATTATCACAATGTAACAGTTCCATACGTATTAGTAAAGCAGCATAATTAACAATCTCAAAGCGATTAATTATTAATCATTTAGAATTTTCAATTTCAAGCATCAGGTTATTCTGAACATACCTAAGCAGCAGAACACAGCTTCAATTTCTGTCTGCCTACTGATATCTTTTCGCTATTTTCTGTATTCTCATTCTATGATGTCGCTGCATGATGATAGGATAAAAATTAAAAAAAAGATTGATCAAGATGCATGGTATGGCTAGCTGCAAGTTGCCGTCATACATCCAATATATACACATCACAGAAAGGATGTTGAATGGGAATAAGTGGCCAAATTCTGATTTCTTGGAGTGGATTACCAGGGCAGACATCCCTTGGCTCGTCCCATCAAAATACTGACGTCTCATTTCTGAGCTTCTCCAAAAAGTAGCTAATAGAAAATCTCTATACAAATTTACTTGTATGGCTTTGTAAAACGCTTTTAAAGTCTTTGGTTTATAAATGTGATAATACCATTGGGGTAATAATTTCTGAGTCGGCAAGGCAAAACCCAAAAAAGCAAATACCCCAATCACCAGTAGATTCATAATCATGGCAAGCAAGATACCCAGGAACCAAGAATCCAGCTTAACCTGCCCGATCATTGAGCAGACTTTATACGATTGATACGCCAAGAATAGCGAAGCAGCGCACAGTAGGATTTTTTTCATAAAGATACTTAGGTGCGATTTATCAATTTCATTATAACACTCTATGGATCAGTCAGATCGCTCTATGATGCCAATATACTTATTCATAGGACTCAGATGGATAATATATTATTCATTTTCTATACTATATATATTTCAGCGCGATGGCGTACCAAGCAGGGTTTGGATCAGTATATATCTCTATCTTGTGCCTCCTTATGAATATACCAAGAATACTTTTACTACTATTTGAATTAGGAGCACTCATCTTATTGTTCTTAGGGCTGAATACAGTGCCTGTTATTCATGAATTGACAGTCAAGCATAATGTTCTAAGGGTCATGTTCAGCTTTCTGACTTACGTCCTCACTATCGACCTAATCAGAAGGGTGGTAGGCTATTCTTACGGTAAGCGAAATCGCATTGGAGCACGATCTAAGGACAACTTCCTATTCGGCATCAATAACATAGCAAAAGTGCTGATTGGCGTAGGTGGTATCGTGGCCATGTTTGGCATGTTTGGCATCGATCTTATGACATTGATCACTTCACTGAGTATCGTAGCTGCTGCGATATCCATCATTATGAAGGAGTACATCAATGATTTTCTGGTAGGTATATATTTTAGTTTTTCTAAGAATTTTGAAATCAATGACTATGTACAATTGGCTGGCCAAAAGGGTAAAATTACAGAGATTCAGCTTTTGAAAATTAAGCTTTTGAATGATGATGATGATTTATTGATTATGCCCAACTCTAAAGTATACGGCAATGACATCATCAACTATACTAAACGTGATATTAGATTGATGAGCATCGACTTTCAGATCGATATTAACCTCGTAGATGATATAGAATCCTTAGAAAATGAATTAATCACTGCTCTTAAAGATTTTGAAGAATTTTTAGAAGCGGATGCATATAACATTAAGATCGTAGAAATGAGGAAGGATTCTTTAGACCTCAAATTTCAATATAAGCTTAAAAAACTTGACTACGAACTACAGCGGCAAATTAGAAGAAAGACCGTTCGACACGTTTTCAATCATATCACAAGCAAACAGACGAAGATAAAAGAACCGATCAAAGACGATGTGATACTATAGCTCCGCTAAAGACCTAATTATGATGTTACTTTCTTCCAATTTTAGCGCCATTAGTTCGATATCAATCATCGCCCTATTAATCGTATTTGCCGCATTATTACTGAAGAGATTGCATCAGCCATATCTTATAGCATATATTTTCATTGGCATCCTCATAGGAGAATATGGCTTTAATCTAATTAAGAATGAGTCATCGCTTCACTTTATGGGTGAATTAGGGATCATCCTATTGTTTTTCTTTATCGGGATGGAGTTAGACCTCAGGGCTTTTGTGAAAAACTGGAAGTTAGCTCTATTCGGCACCTGTGGACAGATCTTGGTAAGTATAGCCGTCGGCTGCATGATTGGATACATCTCTGGTTGGACTTGGGTGCGATCTGTTATTATCGGCTGTATCATCTCACTGAGTAGTTCCGCAGTCATCTTTAAGCTCTTAGAAGAGAAGGGGCTGACGACTAAGAAGATAGGTGAAAATGTCATGAGCATTCTCTTAGCTCAAGACGTCGCTATAGCCCCTATACTGATCGTTTTGTCAATCTTTGGTGGAGAGGATAAAAGTCCGATGAGTATTATGACGACCATCTTTGGAGGTATTCTGATTATCGGAGTCATAGGTTATATTTATTATAAACGCGAAATCCGCCTACCCTTCCGTAAGACTATCAAGGACGATCATGAGCTCCAGGTCTTTTTAGCACTATTATTCTGCGCATCAGGTGCTTTATTCGCAGGCATATTTGGTATTTCAGAAGCTCTTGGTGCATTCGTAGGAGGCTTAGTCATGCATGCGGGTAAAGCCACCCACTGGATTCATGAAGCCATTCATTCGTTTCGCATACTCTTCGTAGCTGTCTTTTTCATCAGTGTCGGGGCTCAGATAGACATCCATTTTCTCACCGCTAATATTATGGAGCTCACTCTCGGCATCATAGCTGTCTATCTGACAAATCACCTGATAAATACCTTGATTCTCAAAATGAATAATAACAGCTGGAGCGATGCCATTTTGGGTGGTGGCCTGTTAGCGCAGGTAGGAGAGCTAAGCTTCCTGATATGCATTAGCGCTAACCACTTTGATATCCTATCAGCATACGGGTATAATTTCTCTATTTGCTTGATATCCCTGACTATCTGCCTAAGTCCATTTTGGATATTAGGTACAGAGAAAGTCATTAAGACCTTTATATCCCCGAGAAGCTTATAGCTGCTTCTGTACTATGACGTAGCAGCTGCACCAAAATCCAGCCATAATTTAGCTCTCATCCTCTTTCAGCGAGCTCAGGAAAGCCATCAGGTCTCTGATCTCCATCTGGGATAGTATCCGCTTTACGCCTGGCATACTGGATGGAATATCTTCTCTGGTAGCTACATCGATCTTAGCGATGACTCTATTCTCGTCCTTTCCAATTTTGATGGTAATATCGCGGTCAGTCTCTTCCACAACAACACCAGCTGTAGATTCTCCATCATTCAGCTCCAGCAACACAATACCATAGCCCTTAGCTATTTTGGCACTGGGTTCGATCAGGGACTCTAATATGTCAGTGGTAGACATGCGAGAGGCTAAGCCATGAAGACCTGGTCCCGCATTCCCCCCGTATTCGAATACGGCATGACATCTCACACACTGCGCTGCCTCATTTCGGTAAAATATCTCATTGCCTTTACCCTTATCACCTCCTACCATGGCGTATTGATATGCTGCTAGTGGGTCCTCGGGATGATAGCTATTCTCGTAATCTTCTATCTGAGCCAATAGAGATTCGTCACCTTGGGCTCTCATAGCTTCGATCACATCCAAATGTATTTCTGGCGGCAGTTCATCAGATTTCACTTGTTTGAAATAACCTTCCAGAGCTCGTACAGCGGCGGCACTCTGCAGGGTACCGAACGCAGAGAGTGCGGCCTGTTGCTCTTTATTACTTCCATCAGCTATGATCGACTCGAATAGCTGCACTGCCTTTTCATCCGTGATATTCGATTGGGGGATGAGCTCTACCGCTACTGATCTGACCGTATTGCTTTCATCTGAAAGCGCCATGTCCATGACTCGATCCATATCCCCGTATCCAACGGCCTGTAACGATCTCAATGCTTGTGCTCTAATGTCACTATCCTGATGATTTGCTAATAAGCCGATGATCTGAGATCCAGCTTCTCCGAGCTTTAATTTTTCTATAGCTTTCAGACTTGCTAACACCACCACTGCCTCGCTGTCTGATAAGAATTGGTTTGCATTGCTCGTAAATGCCGCCTTCACTTGCTGATCATCTCGCTCTACCTCACCTCTATATCGACCGTCCACTCGATCCAACACAGATGGTTTGGCCCAAGTACCTGCCGCTGCTATAGCCTCAGCGCGAAGTGAAGCTGGGGCTTGCTGATTGTTAGCGTAGTCCATCAGTAAGGTCAGGTTCTCCGTCTTCCCTACCCTTAGATTAGCATTAATAGATCTTCTGATCAGAGGTTCAGCTGAGAAGCGTGCCTCTCCCAAGAGGTCAGCGAGTGCTGGCAGAGCTTCTTCCACTGACCAATCATCGTTAATCCCCCGAGCAGCTTCTGTAACGATATATTCTTCTTGATCAGACAGAAAGTCCACTAACGCGGGATTTCTCATCCGTCTCAAAGCCACCACCGCTGCAGTGCGCAGCGCTCTGCTCTCGTGCGATGCGAGCGATTTCAGTTTAGATGTGTCACCGATCCGAGCCAAGGCCAATGATCCTGCATGCCTGAGATAAACATCCTCATCGTTATTTTTGATGAGCATAGATATGATTTCATCTACAGCAGCAGCATCATTGATTATGCCAGCTGTCTCCGTAGCAAAAAAGCTCACTCTAGCATTATCACTTGCAATCAAGTGTCGTATCTTCTCTTTAGCCACATCATATTTAGCGTCGCCCATCAGCTTAAGTGCTTGAGCTACGATTTCTGGATCTGGATCATCGAGAAAGGTGATTAGATCTTCCGCTCTTCCTTGATCCTTTCTTGCTACCTGACCCATACCCCACATAGCGTGTATCTTCTGTAGCTGATCAGTGGAGCTGTCAGCAGCACTCCTAAGTGAGGCATACCCATCATCTCCCCTTTTCGCTAACTCAAACTGAGCTTTCATCCTGACGCGCATATCTTGAAATGACAAATGCTGAATCAGAGTCGCATTATCTAATGCTTGAAAATCTGTTTGGATCAGCTCTTTGGTCTGTTGTCTGATGGCAGAAAGAGCTGCGTCATCAGAGTCTAACTTCCATATCCTTCCGCCATGCTTCGCCCCCCAGCCGTCAATCCAGTCTCCAAAATATAAAGCACCTTCGGGACCAAAATCTAAGCCTGTAGGAAGCAATCCTTTTACGACTTCCTGTGTCTGGTCCAAGTCAAAACCCGCTCCCTTAGGCTTCATCGTAAACGCATGAATGGGTGATTTAGCCGGTGTTCCCCTGAATTCGGCAATAAAGAAGTGTTTAGCCCATTTTTCTCCCAAAGCGGTACCAGGATTATAGACCATGCCTGTAGGCCCATTCACATAGTTAGTGATGGGAGGTATAATATAGGCGGCCTGACCATCCCATCTTGGTAGGTGCATCTTCTCGTCCATCCATACCTTATATAAGTTGTTGTCTGGATCTGTATATTTTCCAAATTGCCAGTTGATCCTCCAGCCACTATCGTTGCCATTGACAATATAGACGAGCCTCTCTCTTTCCCCACGGTGATCTCCATCATTATCTTCTGAGAATAGATTACCATATTCGTCGAAGACAAATTCATGGGTATTTCTGTGACCTGCTGAGAAGACCTCAAAATTAGAACCATCTGGCTCACACCTGACGATCACGCCTTGATTTGGATATTTCCATTCTTTCCCATTTTGATCTACGACATTCATTCCAATATCACCGATACCCCACCAGATACGGCCATCAGGTCCTACAGTTACACCTGACATCCCATGCGCGCCGAAGCCGATGTGTACAGCGAATCCATGGGCCAAACTTTCTATCTCATCAGCGATACCATCCTGATCAACGTCAGTGGTCTTCCAGAGGTCTGGACCTACAGCGACATAGACATCATCATCAAAAAATTCTACCCCATTAGCTAGGTCTGAAATCTCCTCATGAAAATCAGCGATATATAGTCTCGCCTGATCCGCGTAACCATCCCCTGACTCGTCTGAGACTCTCCAAACTTCTTCTTTTTCTATGGTCAGATCTTTCCAATTGAGCACTCCATCTTCGTTGAGATCTTTTAGGTGCTTTTGTGACTGTTCACTATCGTCTGTAAAAGTTTTGCGAATGAAATCTCTTCGATCCTCTACTGACTGCCAAGAGATAGACTGAGTCATCCAGTCTCTATGCCCCCTGATATCGAATTCAGAATTTTCAATGCGGTTACCTTGAGTATAATAAATACCTCCCTGAGGATCCATACTGATGGCTATCGGATCATTTACCAATGAGTCACTTGCCCATAATGTGAGATTGAGATCATTAGCCAATGTCACTGCTACTTCTTGCCTTATTTTGTCCGCGACTTGCTTAGCTCGGTCATCATTTAGATTGATCGAAATATCAGGATACTTCTTATCGAATAGTGCCTTATCTGATTGGCATGATTGGACGCTGATGAGATGAGATATGCCGACTAGGACAAGTAGGAGAGGCAGATAGTATTTCATGCTAATATGTTATGATATCAAGTTAACATATTTTATCCTATCAACTATTGAATACATAAGTCTTAAAATCACTAAACTTAGAAGAGAATTGAATGTTTTAAATACTAAATTATCTCGAAAATAAAATGAACATATGAGTGAAGCACAACTGCAGGTCCTGATTATATTTTTCTCACCACTGGCCCTATTTTTTCTGATCCAATTGATCCCCGTGCCTCAGCTATTGAGACAGCAAAAGGTAAAAGCTTTCATGAGGTTCACACTGATCTTCACCTATGCGCCTTTTCTATATATTTTATACGGATTAGCATCCACAGGCTTTGACACCATGGCTGTCTTGGACGGTCAGACTGTCTATACATTGATGATGGGCATTACCATTATGTTTGGAATTATCATGATGAGCTTCACTGCAATCGCCAGATTATATTTTTTACTGCGAGCCAAGAAGATTATCTAAGACTATTTATAAGTGTCTTTCTGCGTGATAGGACGAACGGACCAGTGGACCACTCTCTACAAAGTCCAAGCCCTTCTTCAGACCTATCTCCTTATACATGGCAAAGGTATCAGGATGCACAAAGGTCTCTACTGCTAAATGCAGCTTAGTCGGTTGTAAATACTGCCCAATGGTAAGTACATCACAATCATGAGCCACCAGATCATCCATAATTTTGAAGACTTGTTCGTCTGTCTCTCCTACGCCGACCATGATGCCAGATTTTGTTCTTTTGCCTGCTGCCTTAGTGCGTTTGATTTGCTCAAGACTTCGGGCATACTTTGCCTGCGGTCTGACCTTACGATATAAGGCTTCTACAGTTTCCATGTTATGCGATACGACTTCTTGTCCTCCTGCGATCATTCTATCGAGCGCTTCCCAATTAGCTTTCACATCAGGTATGAGCGTTTCAATGGTCGTGGTGGGACTGGCAGCCTTAGTTTGGACGACTGTCTGGTACCAGATCTCTGCTCCTCTATCCTTCAGTTCATCTCTATTCACAGAAGTGATCACGGCATGCTTTACTTGCATCAGCTTAATAGCCTCTGCTACTCTCGAGGGTTCATCCTCGTCATATTCTGGTGGTCTACCAGTCTTCACCGCACAGAATGAGCAGCTTCGAGTACAGACATTACCAAGGATCATAAAGGTAGCGGTACCTGCACCCCAACACTCACCCATGTTCGGACAGCTACCACTCTGACAAATCGTATGCAGGTCATACTCGTCAACTAATTTTCGGACTCGCTTATAGTCTTCGCCTATGGGTAGCTTCACCCTCAACCAGTCGGGACGCTTTTGACGTTTAGGACTGCCAGGGTTTTCTATATTAGACTTTAGGACTGGTAACTCTATCAAGGCTTCAGTATTTGATGCAAAAATATATTAATTACTAGACAGTTAGTAGTACAACTTAGTTCAGGCATGCAACACATATTCCATGTATGAGGATGCCATCAGCTCATTATATGCAGGAACGAAAGATAGCTGATTTGACTTAGTCGTTTCCATAATTAAACCTATCCAGTAATCTTGCCAAGTCAGACAAGCCTTATCTTCTAAACAAGTAAGGTTATTAAGCAGTTAGCTGATGAACTACGTTATTTTCGCTTCCCGAATTGGACGGATAAGTATAGGTTCAGATGAATGTACTTATTTCTTACGCCATCTCTCTCTACTAAAATTGGGAGCCGCCTTGGAAATGCGTCGACCATCAGGCCTATTTCGACAGCCTTGACGGATTTATCATAGGCACCAAAGGCAAAATGACCACCTATTTTGGCGTGTGCCCCTACGGTAGGCCTGATGGACCAGAATCCAGTGAAAAAGTTTTCGCCGCCAAATATCAAGTTGTAATTTAAAAATTGATCATGATTCTCCTCCGTATATCGAATGGTCTGGAGCTCTGCCATGCCCTCCGGATTGACCACCTTGAGATGGTAGGGCCTTTTCAGCACCAGACTTAGACCATAATTATAGCTGAAGCCTACAGCCAGTCCTTTTCGCTTAGCCTTCTCAGTCAGGTATCTCTTCTTGCCCTGGCCAAAACGAAACATATAGATGCTGTTCTGCTTGCCGTAGACAAAGGATGACGATAATCCTTCACCTGAAAAATTAAGGTTTTTGTTTTGTCGTCTCTCTCTAAGATCTTTCATGGTAGCAAACTCGATCGAAAAGTAACTGGACTTATAATACGACTCTATTTCGCCAAAATACATTCCTAGCGATATGCCACTGTTGAAGACCTTTACATCATAGGCTTTTTCCGTCTCATATAGCACACCTTTCAGATTATATTCAATCTGTTTAGGTTGGAATACAACCTGTGCTGTTGCTGAGATTGCATACCAACTACAGACTATTATGAAAAGGTATTTATACATGAACGTAATAAAGTTAGGCATTTAATTATTTCCTGTACATATTGTTCACTAAAACTGCACATTATATGACAATTTTACAGCGTGATATTTCTATACTGCCCCCAAGTCTCTAATCGCAGTCTTTATGTAGCTGCCTATCTGGAGCGCAGTCTTGGTCTGCAGGTGCGAGCGGTATCACCTTCGTCTCTGCCCTTATCCGACCCATGCATTATACTTAATCACACTGGTGCTCCACTTCAGCTCAAGCACATCAGCATCTTTCAATCTGGACTATTGCAGCGGTCTGACATTTCTGCTGTAGACATCAAGGTGAAGCTGACTGGGGAATTTCCTACACTATTCTCATCTGAATGCGGCTCTTATGATATCCATTTTGATTTATTAGCTGCCGTTTTCTATTGTTTAAGTCGGTATGAAGAATACCTACCTTTCATCCCTGATGATCATGGAAGGTTCTGCTCTAATCAGAGCTGGGCCTCTGAGTATGACCTGATAGAGACACCAATAGTAGAGATCTGGATGTACCATCTTAAGAAGGTAATTGCCAAAGAATATCCTCATGTCCAATTTAAGAAGCAAGAATTTGAAATTAGACCTACCGTAGATATTGATACAGCTTGGGCCTACAGTAGGAGGTCAATAGGAGCAAATTTAGGTAGACTAACTAAGGGTCTACTCACATTTGACTTAATGCGCAGCCTAACTATTATGAAGGCCATCACCAAACGTGAGGATCCCTTTGATACATTTCAATTGTTATCTGAGCTACTATCTGAAACAGAGCCTGTCTACTTTTGGCTTATGAATGAGCAGCTCCCATACGATACTGCTTATTATGTCGATCAGCCATATTATAAACGGCTCATCCAAACAATATCCTCAAAGATTGATATAGGTCTACATCCATCTTACGAGAGTTATTTAAATAAGCATAAGGTACTATCGGAGAAAAATAAATTAGAGCGCATATCTGAAAAATCCATCGTCAGAAGCAGACAACATTATCTTCGACTTTCCTTGCCTGTCACCTATCAGCATCTCATTGAGTTAGGCTTCAATGAAGATTATTCTATGGGCTATTCGGATGCGATAGGATTTCGCGCTGGCACCTGTCATCCTTTTCATTTCTATGATTTAGAGAGCGATGAATCCACCGAGTTGATAGTATATCCTTTCCAAGTTATGGATGTTACTCTCCGCCGATATCTTGAACTGAACATTGATGAGGCTCGTGTCAGTATAAGACGTATCAAGCAAATAATTAGACGCTTCCAAGGACAGTTCTGCTTCATCTGGCACAATAGTTCTTTCGCTGAGTCAGATGGCTGGAGTGGCTGGGATAAAGTCCTGACAGAGTGTCTTCAGAAAGAATAATTCTTCTAATTTTGATGCCATGTCATTATCCCCATCCACGCTAATTATCGTCATCGTAGGCTATTTCTTAGTATTGATGTCTATCTCCTACATGACTGGAAGAGAAGGTGATAATCAATCCTTTTTCACCGCCAAGAGAAAATCCCCCTGGCTACTGGTGGCTATCGGCATGATAGGTGCTTCGCTTTCGGGAGCCACCTTTATATCCATTCCAGGAGTCGTAGGTGCAGGAGGACTGAATCAGTCCTTCAGTTATATGCAGGTGGTATTTGGATACTTAGTCGGATACCTTGTCATCGCTACAGTTCTCATGCCCGCATACTACCGGATGAATCTTACCACTATCTATGAGTACTTGAAAAAAAGATTCGGAGTGGTGAGCTATAAGACGGGTTCTTTCTATTTCTTATTGTCAAGAATTATTGGCGCGTCGTTTCGCCTATTTTTAGTCTCAATTGTCTTGCAAAAATTTATCATGGATGCTTATGGTATTCCCTTCTGGATGACCGTGGCGATCACCATCATACTGATTTGGGTATATACATATAAGGGAGGTATTAAGACAATCGTATGGACGGATACGCTGCAGACTGTCTGCATGCTATCAGCAGTCCTCTTGACCATATCTGCCATCTTACAGGGTATGGACTTGGGCCTTGCAGACATGATCAGTACGGTCAGGCAGAGTGACTACGCTCAGATGTTCTTTTTCGAGGGAGGCTGGCAGGATGGTAATAACTTCTACAAGCAATTCACCAGTGGAGCGCTCATAGCAATCGTGATGACAGGGCTCGATCAGGATATGATGCAGAAGAATCTGACTTGCAAAACCTTAGGCGATGCTCAGAAAAATATGTTCACCTTCAGCTTCATTCTCATTTTTGCCAATCTGCTATTCCTTTCATTGGGCGCGCTGATGTACATCTACGCTGATCATATCGGCATGATCATACCCACTAAAACTGATCAACTATACCCCACTTTAGCCTTAGAACATCTCTCACCCTTTATTGGCATCGTGTTTTTATTAGGATTGATAGCGGCCGCTTATTCGAGTGCTGATTCTGCCTTGACTGCATTGACAACCTCTTTCTGTATTGACTTCTTAAATTTTAATGAGTCTACGGAGTCGGAAGCAGTAAAGAAAAAAAAACGCCTGAAGGTTCACGTTGGTTTTTCATTCATTCTATTTGCAGTCATCATCATATTCAAGGCCTTAAATAATGATGCCATTATCAATGCGCTTTTTGTAGTTTCGGGATACACCTATGGACCCATATTGGGACTTTTCAGTTTTGGGATGATGACGAAGAGGGTCGTCATGGATAAGTACGTTTTAGCTGTATGTTTAGCGGCTCCGATAATCAGTTATGTTCTCGATAAGAATTCAGAGGCTTTCTTCAATGGTTTTAAATTTGGCTTTCTCACGTTAGCACTGAATGGCTTGCTGACGTTTATCGGACTGTGGATCATTTCCAAATCTCAACAATCAACATCATAACCTAATGTTTTCATGGATAGGATAACCGAAAAAGATTCGCTGTATCGGCATCTCGATCAGATGAGCACAGCTGATTTACTAAAGAGTATCAATCAAGAAGATCAGAAAGTAGCTATTGCGGTGAAGGCATGTCTTAAGGACATCGAAGTGCTGGTAGATCAGGTAGCGGAAAAAATGGCTTGTGGTGGTCGGCTCTTTTATATAGGCGCTGGCACAAGTGGACGGCTGGGAGTCGTGGATGCCTCTGAGTGTCCACCCACCTTTGGTGTTCCATTCGACTGGGTGATCGGCATTATGGCTGGCGGAGACGGCGCCATCAGAAAGTCAGTAGAATTCGCTGAAGACAGCCATACGCAGGCGTGGATCGATCTTCAAGATTGGAATATCGGCAGTGATGATGTCGTGATCGGCATAGCGGCATCAGGCACCACTCCGTACGTGGTCCATGGTCTTAAAACTTGTCAGATGCACAAAATTTCGACAGGCTGCATCACCTGTAATCCAGGAGCTCCCATCACAGAAGTCTCTGACTATCCAATTGTAGCTAAGGTCGGTCCAGAATTCGTAACAGGCAGCTCGCGTATGAAGGCAGGCACAGCGCAAAAGCTCATCTTGAATATGATCTCTACCTCCGTAATGATCAAGCTTGGCAGAGTTAAGGACAATAAGATGGTGGATATGCAGCTGTCTAACGACAAACTCGTAGATCGAGGGACCCGAATGGTGGCAGCTCAGACTGGACTGACATACGAAGATGCCAAAAGCCTTTTGTTAAAAATGAAGAGTGTTAGAGCTGCTGTTGATCACTACAAATTGAATAGGGCTACTTGACTTATTTCCGATAGCGATCAAACCAAGCTAAGACGTGCTCCACTTTGGTGATGAGCTGACTCGGTCGATTAGAGATAAAGTGATAAGCGCCTGGTATCTCGACCAGGGCGGTCTCAATCTTTCTCAGCTTCAAAGCATGATAAAGCTGCTTTGCCTCCGAGAGTGGCGTCCTCATATCAGAAGTCCCTACCATGACTAACGTAGGCGTCTCTATATTGCCGACTAGTGAGATGGGTGAAAAATTCCAGTAGACTTGAGGATTCTCCCATGGTTGACCTGGATATCGGGTATGAGCATATCCATAATAATTGTCAGCTGTCAGTGTTTTACTGATCCAGTTCATCACAGGCTTCACTACAGCTGCTGCTTCAAAGCGCTGATTCTTGCCGATCATCCAAGCTGACATGATACCTCCCGCACTACCACCAGTGACATAGAGCTGATCTTCGTGGGCTATCCCCTTGGAGATCAAAGCATCGACGCCATCCATGACATCATGATAATCATCCCCAGGATAATTATGATATAACAGATTGCCAAATGCCTCACCATAGCTGGTACTACCTCTAGGATTAGGATAAAAGACGATATATCCTGCTGATGCATAGAGCAGCACCTCTGGTGAGAATCGGTCCCCGTAATTAGAGATCGGTCCACCGTGATTCTCAACTATGATGGGATATTTTCTATCAGGGCTATAGTCTGGTGGATAGGCTATCCATCCATGTATATCTCTTCCATCCACAGATGATTGGTACCATATTTCCTCTACGTGGGAGAGTTCCCGATAGGATAGCAAGTCATCATTGAGCGACATCACCAATTTTTCTGATTGCTCATCATCTCGCTTAATGGCCAGCTCAGAGGGATGAGCAGGAGTGGTGTGGGTGTAGACTAAAGTGCCAGCATCTGAAACAGAGAAAGAGCCGCCTCCATAAGGTCTCCCAATACCAGTACCGCCAAGATTATCCGCTACTTTTCGAAGAGTTCCAGCTTTTGGTACATAGCCTATCTTCGTATTGCCCTGATCATCATACTGCACATATATACCTTGATCATGGTTAGCCCAAGTGGGTGATGAGACTGACCTATCTATCCCAATATTGACCTCCTTAGTATTGTTACCATTCATATCCATAGTATAGAGCTTCGTCAGCTGATAGGTCTGCTGTCGGTCATCATATCCTAAATACGCTATTGTCTTACCATCTCGCGAAATGGCTGGGCTGTGGTCTGGACCGTCCCTATCAGTGAGCTGCACGATATTACGTGTCACAATATTGACCTTATATAGTTCAGAGTTTCTGAATTCATATTCCCAATTCTCCGACCTGTTAGCTGAAAATATAAGATGATTGCCATCCGCTGTCCAGACTGGAGCGGATCTGTGCTGATATGAGCCTGAGGTGATCTGCCTGACGGATCCCCCCGAAGCAGGGATGACGAATAGATGATAATATCCTGGCCTCATGTATCCTGACCCGTCCGCCTCATGTTTCACTCTGGTAGTCACTCTCGGAGGAGCTGCCCAATCCGCTCCCTTAGGTTTATGTAGGGGTTTGACCAAAGACAGCTCTTGTCCTAATATGAACATGGAGAATGCTAACTGCCGACCGTCGGGAGACCAATTCAGGCCTCGCGGTGAAGCATCTAATGATGAAATCTTAGCTACCTTAGCGGTGTTAAGCCAATAAATAAAAATCTCAGACCCTTCATCAGTAGAAGTGGTAAATGCAATCTGGCTGCCATCAGGCGACCACTTTGGATTAGACTCATTCTCCTCGCGACTGGTAAGTTTTTGATGATTCGTACCATCAGCATTGATGATCCAGAGGCGTGACTGTCTTTTATCCTTCATGATGTCCATGCCTCTTCTGACATAGACTATTTTAGTACCATCGGGTGATATTTGCGGCTTTTCTACCCACTCCAGTTCGAAGACGTCCATGGCTGAGAATCCTGGCAGTGATTGAGCAAAGAGAGAATCTGAAGACATGCTACAGAGCATGAATATGATAAAAAGAAAGGACGATGAAATTCTAATATTCATAGTAATGTGATCGATAAATGGATGACAATAAAAGAGCTTAAGCCAGAAACAAATATCAGAAAAAAGAGCTATTCTTAGTCAGAGTCGTAAGAATAATATGGCTTTAAAGTCTTACGTATAGATTAAGAAATCCGTATCTACCTCGGACGCCAAACTGTTGAATATTACGATTATAAGGAAAGAGTCCATTCACTAAGTTTGCAGAATGATCATTTCTATCTGGAAAAACATCAAAGACATTGGACATCCCTAAGGAGATATGAACGACATTAGTGAGGATCAGTTTCATACTCAGGTCTGCGAGATATTTTGGTGAGAAGTTCTGATCTCTTGATTCGATCTCTCTAGTTATCTCATTGAACTGCCAGTTACTACTCAGGCCATCATCAGGATGAAGGAAGCTGATCTTCCCGAAGCGAGTCAATCTCGTCTGAAATCCAAATCGCTTAAAAGTGAGCTTAGCACCTAATATAAATTTGCTGGCGGGCTGAGCTGATTCAAAAAGTGCGATATCAGAACGATTAAATAGAGCTTCTTCTACAGGTCTCAATATTGGATTCACATTTAGAATCGTATTTCCGTCAGCATCTCTTTTGACCCGACTTTGATTATAATGGCCTGAGAGTGACAGGTCTAGTGAGCTTTGCTTACCAAAGAGCAGCCTATACTTAGCTATCATCTCTATGCCTATCGTCGTCGTGCCTACCGCATTGGTGAAAAATTGAGCAAAATTAGAATTGAGATCCGTCAACACATTATCTATGGTTGGATCCAAGCCTCTTGATAGCCGGCTTGATATGATAATGCGATCATCGACATCTATGAGATAGGAGGTAAGTGCCAGACTAAGGTGATCCAAGGGTCTGACGATTAGACTGATATTGTAATTGACAGATGATTCTGCCTTAAGGGGCTCTACGTTAAATCTATTCAGTACCGCTGAGGACTCATTACTAAAGTGATCAATGATATTGGACTTAGACACGCCATCAGCAGAGGATATAAATTGATTAGATCTGCTTGTGTAGTGAATCTGATGCAGAGAGGGCGCACGAAATCCCGTGTTAGCTGCTGCTTTGATGGAGACAGTGCTGACTGGATTATATCTAGCGAATACCTTCCAACTTAGATTGGTGCCGAAGTCTTCATAACTTTCTATCCTGGTAGATAGCCCGATTCTTACTTTCTCTGATACATCGGACTCCAGATCTGTATATAATCCGATATTTATTCGATCACGTCTGAAGGCGTAATCAGGACTAATGCCTGGAAAAAGAGAAAGATCCTCTATATCCACATCGATAAGTCGAGATTCGTACTCTCGATACGAACTGGCATCTCCTTCTATCTGATTATAATTTTCTAATCGAAACTCGGCACCTACGCTGAGCTTAATATCTTCATTAGATCCCAAGCCAAGGCTATAATCTAAATTAGTGGTATTTTGAGAATACTCTACTGTGCCAGCATTGACCTCCGTAGTACTTGCAGGACCAAAGGCGGTCTCTTGGTCTAATATGTTGTAGCTAATTGAATTTCTTCCAAAAGTATTACTTACATCAAGCACAGCCCTGCTGAAAGTCTTTTTGAATCCAAAACTTAATGAATGATCATTTATGTCGGTATCCAATATAGGTGAGAAGCCGTTCGGATTAGGTATGACAGGGTCTTGAAGCTGTGAAGGAAATATATAGATTCCGGTAGACCTGCCTGATTTGAGTGACAAGCCTCCATTAGCGTAGATATTAGCATCAGATCCAATATCAGAAGCTGCATTAAAAAATAAAGTAGAAGCCGATAACTTAGCATGACCAAAGCTCATGACTCTTCCATCACCAAACCCTGCGTGAGTGTAGAAATCCATCAAGCTTTCGGGATTTCGATCTAAATCATTCCCAAAGATGGGACCTGTATATCTTTCTGATCTGTTGATGGCATCTCTTTCAATATGATTGAGCGACAGATTTACAAAACCTCCACTGTCATTAAGCTTCAGTCCAAAGTTAGTGCCGATATCTAATGTGGCTCCGTCGCCGAGAATGCTCATCCCAGATTTGATGTTGACTTCGGAAAAATCAGTATTCTCTTTTAAAATGATGTTTATGACACCAGCTATCGCATCTGATCCATATTGGGAAGATGCTCCATCTTGGAGGATTTCAATCCTTTCTATGATACTCACTGGTATCGTATTCAGATCAGTGGAGACTGAGCCTTTACCTACCGTATTGCTAATATTGACTAATGCACTTTGATGTCTTCTTTTCCCGTTAATTAATACCAAAACCTGATCCGGTCCCATATTCCTTAGCGTAGCAGGATCTATGTGATCAGTAGCATCCGCAATGCTCTGATGAACCGAGTAGAAAGAAGGATGCTCTGACTGCAGCAGTTCAGTTAGTCCAGTATGATAGTCTGATTTGATGGCATTGACATCGATGACACTGGCGGCTGTGCCATGCTCCAAAATGGTGGATTCCGTGCTTCTTGAACCTGTGACCACAACTTCTCTTAGGTATGGACTCGGCTCCAAGACAAAATCTAACATAATCTCTTGTCCTGGACCTATATCCACTGTTGACTTTGACTCCTCCATACCAACGAATCTGACAACAAGTGGCCAATTACCTGGATCTATCTCTAATTCATATTGACCATTGACCGAGCTGACTACACCTACGGATGACCCTTTTATCCAAATTGTAGCACCGGGAAGGGGTCTATTATTAGAATCGACTATGCTCCCATACAATCTTGATTTACTGTCTTCTCTGACAATAGAGTAAAGCTCATCTGCTATCTGAATAGCCCTAAAGGGAGTGTTATCTCTTATATATTGCAGAATCACTGGAATGGGCTCGTTGAGGATGGTTGGGCTATAATCTATATATGCCCCTTTAAGTATACCAGTCTCCTTGGAGAAAAATACATCTTTCTCTTGTTCTATGGTATTAAATAGTGATGATAATAAAATGCGAGATGTGTCCTGCACTGGCCTGTCTTGGGAAGCTATCGACGTGTTGCCCAATACAGCAAACATGCATATTATAAGGTACCTAACAATCAATTGCATAGGTGAAACCATTAATCAGACAGATTTAGATATTCAAATCTAATCCTTTTGCGGGTATTCTATTGTAATTTTTTGGTCCTCCCTTATGTAGGAGATACCAAAGGTCGTAGAGAACGAACTCATGATAAGATCTATATCTTGAGTTGGGAAAGTACCATCGAAGGCTCTTTTACTCGTAAGTAGTGCAGTAGGCGCTTTAATTGAATATCCGAAGTAATCTTCTATATCCTCTATAAAGTCTGTCGTGGTGGCACCCTCAAAGACGATAGCTCCCGACTTAATCGAAGTGTATTTCTTAACACTTTGCAATTTTTCAGTCTCTACAGAGTGATCCGCTTTCATAATGAGTTTATCACCCGCAGTCAAATAAACAGGAGACGCATCATTACGATTATTAGTAGGAGTGACTTTGACTTTACCCTCTTCTACGACTACTGTCACACGGAAGTCGTCCTCATCAACTAAAAATTTTGTACCTAATACATCAATAGTAGCAATATCTGTTATGACAGAAAACTCACTCGAACCAAGCTTTGGAGACGAACTAATATCAAAAAATGCCTGATTCTGCAAATAAACCACCCTTTTCTCATCGTCGGAGAAGGCATCTTGCATCCATAATTTCGAATCGCCTTGAAGTGTTATAACAGATCCGTCTGCTAAATTAGCGTGAGCTATTGATCCAGGCTGCGAGCTATATTCCAAGGATTGACTTTGAAAAGTATATGCAAGTAATAAAAGAGAAATACTGGCCGCTGCTGCCATAATGGGCATCAACAAACGTTTAATTGATCTTTCTCTATTAGATTTTGTAATTTGAGGTAAATAGATCTCTTTAGTGATATTAGATAGAATCTTATTCTTATCTTCAGTATCTAAGTTATTCTGCTGAAAGGAAATCGACTTAAGAATGTAAGTCGCTTTATTTATTGTGTCTAATTCTTGGGGATGTTTCTTTAGGTATAAATCCCAACCGTCTGTATCAGATTGAGCATCGTTTAAAACCCATGCTCTAAAACTCTGATCAGATAGTAAATCTTGTATGTTATGGGGATTATGCATTAAAGGATTGAGTTGGTTGTAAATTTAACCAAAAAAAAGGAGCAATCACCGCCAGATCATTTTTGAAATGCATACCCGTACTTAATAAAAATATCGAATGATGTGAGTCAGCGTTATGACCCTGTTCGATTCGATGAGATCGTAGCAGGTGATTGTCCAAAGTCAAATTCAATTTAAATACTACAACTATTTGTAGTATAAATCTTCAGCTTATTGAAGGCTGTACTTATAAGAGGGGCATATCAACCTTGATCTAGTCAGTTTTTATAAATTATTTTTGAAAATTTTTAGATAATCTCTTAAGTGCCTCATTTACAAGCTTATATGAAGCTTCTTTTGTAAGATTCATTATATCACATATTTCATCATAATCTAATCCTGAGTCGAATTTTAAGAAGATGGCTTCAGCCTGACGCTTAGTCAATGTATCTCTTGCTGATTCAAGTTTACTTTTTAGTTCTTGTCTTTCATCGTCTTTGATCAAGTTCTGCTCTACGGGATCCACAATCTCTAACTGAGCCGAAAAGTCATAATCAGTATGCTGATGAATATCCTTGAGCGCTGCAATGATACTTCTCCTCATGGAAGTAATCAGATAGGCTTTCACCGAGGTCGTTATATTTATGTCGTGTCTTTTCTGATAAAAATGAATGAAGAGATTTTGAATAGTGTCCTTGATAATATCTGATCTACTGGTAAATCTTGACCCATAATTGTACAACTGATTCACATATGTGTGGTACAGCTCATTAAAAGCCTCTACGTCATCATCTTGTACTTTTTTCCAGAGTGGATCCATCATGCGGTTACAGAAGTCATATGCTCACAACTATCTTACATCAACTTTATGCAGTACAAGGCTTACCGATAAATAACATGAAATTGGATAGTAAAATTGCTCTGTAGACCTAAGCTACATTTTGAAAAAATGATATGAGCTGGACTGATCTATTGATTTAATGGTTAAAATATAGAGCTGCTTAGGCTTTAGACGCGATATATCAAGTTTCATCGGATTCCTCCCAGATATATTTTCATTAATCAAGCGTTGGCCATTTAAATTGAATATCTCCACGGCAGAGTTTACTGGGGCTTCAAGATCTTTATAATCGATGTAAAGTAGATCAACTGCAGGATTAGGATAAAAACTTGGTTTAATAGAGTATTCATGTATTTTCCCGTGATCTACCACGCCTTTAAGAATCGGTGCCTTATTACCAAGAGCTTGCCCTCCAGCGAATGTTGTCTCATCAGCAGGCGAATCGACGAATGCTGTAGAAGAGCTGTCATCATCTTCCACATTAAAGCAGAGCTCTACTAATATATCGTCTATATACACGTGATCAGCTCGGCTACTGAAATTAGAGCGAATTCTGAAAGATGATCGTGCTGAAAGCAAATCACTTGGTATAGATACGATCGCCGAATTCCATTCTTCATTCACAAAGTCAGCATCTATAAACCAGGATTCGAACCCAGTGTATGTCGCTCCACCATCCAGTGAAACTTCGAAGACGAAGAACTCTCCATCGTCCACGCCTCTTGTGATGTAATGAAAGGTGATGGTAATGCTGTTCACCGTATTAAGGTCCAGAGTTTGGCTATAGATGGAAGATTGAGACCCCTCGTCATTGCTGATGTCAACGCTCACGGGTGACGATCTAGAGTATCGCTGAGATATCTCGACATTATCACCTCCATCTATCCAAAAATCACCAAACCCATTAGAAAAATCATCAAATTGTAAAACCTCACAATCCTCTATAAAAGAAGAGGAGGGCTTCCTATCTACAAATATATTATCATCGTCAAATTCATCCACTTCTATAGACACGTATATAATATCGTTAGCCTCATCAATATCATTTCCATCATCAGGATCGCCTACATCTAAGTCGCTGACATCTATATACTCTAATCCATTAGCATCTACTGGATCGGTCTCTCTTAGATAGTAATCTCCTGGAATAACGTCTCTAAAAATAAATCGGCCTGCTGGATTAGTAGCGGTAACTGCTATTTCTCGATTGCTTAAATCATAGAGGGTGATTACCACATCATTAATACCTCTATCGCCAATTTGATCATCATTCTGATCCTCTAGTACGTAGCCTCCTATTATGCCAACCTGTGGGATATAGTCCACAAAATTATTATCCTCATCATGTTCTCCCGGCAACAAAATAACCGTGATAAGATCATCTACCACGTAGGAACCTCCATCATTATCGGCAGGGCCTGTGCTCTCATCTCGATCACTCACATCTCGAAATTTAGGATTATCTATTGCTTTGACTCGATATTCCCCAGGAGCGATATCTACAAAATCATAGTATCCATCCTCATCTGTAAATGAGATCTGTTGCCGAGTGCCGAAGCGATTAAGCAGCTCTACTCTCGTATCTACCAGAGCTTGATCAGATAGCCCGTCTTCATCGATATCGAGACCTACGTATCCACTTATTATACCATTGAGTGGCCTGACGACAAAATCATTACCGTCATCTATTTCTGAGACACTGAGTTCTACTTGTATGCTATTATCCACAAGGTCATCGCCCCCATCTGGATCGATAGTCGTGATGGTTCTGTCTTTATCTGAGACTAAGCTGTAGCCTGAGAGATTATCCTGTTTTATGAGGTATGATCCTGACGATAATCCTTCAAAACTATATCGTCCAAAGGGATCAGTGACAGAGATATCCAGTAGATTTTCCGCGCTATCATATAGCATGATAGCGACATTGCGCATTGGCTCGTCTGGGAGGTCATCTCCATCAGTATCTACTGATGACGTACCCGTTATAGAACTGACATTTTCTTGATCTACAAAATTGTTATCGGCGTCGGTCTCTCCAGGTAGAAGTATTACGGGAATCTCATTATTGATACCGTCATTATCAATCCCATCCTCTGGTGTATCATCTCGATCACTAAAATCAGTGTAGCCTTGTAGGTTTTCTTGTTTGATCGTATAGGTACCTGACTCCATTTGTACGAATCGATAGAATCCTCTTGGATCAGTACTGGCAGTTTGTACTCTCACATTTTCTTCATTGAATATCCTGAGATTGACACCAGGTAATGGATCCCCATTCGTATTTCTTACAGAGCCAGTGACCTGCCCAAAACACTGCGCTACATTTACATTGATATTAGAAGATGTAGCACAGACATTATTTGTCACCGTTATCGAATATTCGGTATTTGACTCAGGACTGACTGTTATGATTCTCGAAGTCTCTCCTGTACTCCAAAGGTAGGAGGATGATTCGGCAGCTCTAAGCTCTACAGCGGCCCCGACACATATTAACTTATCAGCTCCAAGATTTGCATCTGGCAGTTCTACTACGTTAATATTTATATCTTCTACCGTCTCACATCCCTGACTATTAGTGATGGTCACCCGATAAACTTCGCTCTGCTGTGCTACTACTGAGATATTAGGTCCAATACTGCCATTACTCCAAGCATATACACTTCCGCCTGATGCTGATAGAGCTACAGTCTCCCCTGCGCATGTTTCCTGATCAGCGGTGACTTCAGCTTGAACCGGATCATAGACTGTCACATTCACTTGAGCCTCTTTACTACAACCAAATGAGTTAAACCCAATCACTGTATAAGTCTTAGATTCTGAAGGCCTCACGGTGATTGATTCATCCTGAACACCTGTCTCCCAGAGGTAGAAGTCTGCACCTTGCGCACTGAGGACAACTTCTTCTCCAGGGCATATCTCAACTGACCCATTAGTAGAAATTTGAAAGTCATCTAAATATACAGTCACTTGATCCACTGAGGTACAGCCATTCAGAGTGGTAGTCAATTCATAAGTGGTGGTGCGTGTCGGCGAAACTGTAATCTTTCCATCAGAAGCAATCAAGTTACCTGATGAGCCGTTGCTCCATTGATAATTAGCCCCTTCTGGACCAATGGATGATCCACCTAATACCAGCACTTCTCCTGGACATGCATTTTGATCTGGACCGGCATCAGCATAAATATCTAAAGACCTGATAGTGAAGGATTCTGTATCCGAACACCCCGTGGACGCATCTATGGCCCTAACACTATATGTACCAGGCCCTCTGACTTCAATGGTGGCATCTGTGTCTCCAGTACTCCAGACATAGCGATCAGCCCCTGATGCTGTCAGCTCTACTCGGTCAATAGCATTACAGATGAGCTCGTTACCGCTGACACGTGCTGTGACCAGGTTAATATTTTCAGTAACTGTTATTTGAGAAGCTGCTGAACAGCCTCCTTCACCAGTGACGGTGACTGAATAAACTCCAGCCTCGGTTACTGCTATGTCCCGACCTATCTGACCGCTGCCCCATATGTAATCTATTCCACCAGAAGCAGAGATGATTGCGGAGGGATTGTCACAGTCAAGCATATTGCTTACAGACAATGTAGGAATTGGGTAAGCATACTCTCTAACTTCTATTTGGTCAGATGCCTGACAGCCATTAACATCAGTAATGCTGACAGCATAAGTGCCACCTTTGTCTATCGTAATGATTGGATTTGTTTGTCCTGTACTCCACTTAGCTGAGGCCGATGTATTAGAGTCAAGTACTAAAGATTGTCCCTCGCACAGAATCCTATCCTCTCCTAAAGAGATAGCTGCCTTATTTACGTTGATCAGGGCTATAGCTGAGGCACATCTTTTATTCAGGTCAGCTTGATCACAAGGCGTAAAATCTTTCTTGCATACATTGTAAAATATTCTGTCAGATCCGACAAAGTCATCGTTGGGCACATAGCTGAATGTGCCCGCATCATTTATTTCAAAGGTGCCATGATCAGGGGTCTTTGTGACCAGCCACTGCAACTCATGTCCATCTGAATCCAAATCATTAATGGAAATACTCCCATTCATGCCTCCCTTCTCAGCGCACATAGTGAATGTTTCTCCATTAGCTGATGGTAATCGAGCGTTTTTAATACAGTCGAGATCAACTTCGCATGCATCGACTATTATATCAAACTCTTGGTAGCTAATACAGTCATTGCAATCTGTGATCTGTACGGAGTAAGTTCCAGACGAGACAATATCCAGACTTTCATCAGTGCTGCCATCACTCCATAAATAACTGATGGAATTATTAGACCTCTGGCTTGAAATTTTAATCGCATCTAATCTGAACGCACACAAGCCTTCATCCTGAATCCTGATGTACCTGGCCTCCTCATTTACAGTGATACATATCTCTTCATACTTAGTGTCCAGAGGCATAGATTTTGTGGTGAATCTCTTAAATCCAAAGACAGAAGCTGAAGTGTAAATAGAAAACTGAGAATCATTAGAATCTACTCGCTGACAATGAGCTATTCTGGCAAAAATACAAATCTCCGTTCCAGATGGAAGTATAGAACCCAAATCAACGGTGATATAAGTAGCGTTTCCAGTTCCGGCTTTCCATAGAATGGTCCCAGAATTATCTGGTTCGCCCAGAATATTTTCGACATTTTCTACTCTCCCAGAATATGAATAAACAGAAGCTCCGTAGTCGGATCGTAAATCAATACACTGAGGAATTTTGCTAAATTCTGGTGTTATTTTAATGCTTTCACCCTCACAGATATTGCTGTCTGGAATGTTTGCCATCTCTCTTTCACAGCAATTCAGTGTCTGCAAAGTGAAAATGCTGCTACTTCTACATCCATTAGTCGCAAACCAATGAGCGACGTATAATCCAGAATCAGTGATTTTTGCAAAATCTGCTAAGTTGAATCTGGTTCCACTTGGCAATAGTTTGAGGGTGTTATCTGGATATTCTATGACCCACTTCCCTGCTTGATCCAAGAGCATAATATCTATGGATTGGCCACAGCTTAAGGAAATTAATTCTTCCTCAATTGGTAGATTCTCACCATTGTTTAAAGAGTACTCTATTCCCTCAAAGAGACATGGCCTCTCTAACTGAACTTCTTGTGAACTGCAAGAGGTAAGCTTTAACTCAATGTCAATGCAGTCAGATTTTAAATATCCTGCGGTCACTTCTCCAGAGGGTGATACTGCATAAATAAAGGCTATTTCGGAGGTAGTGCCGATCCTGAGCTGTTCACCTGCAGGTATCTCCCCTATCAACTCCACGGATAGCGTCTCGCCACCTATAAGTTCAATGTAGATTTTCTGATCGCAAGGAGAATTGTTAAATATGGTTAGATCAGAACAGATTGGCTCATCTGCAGAATAGGGGTGCCCAGCAAAGCTTGTTAAACTGAACAAACTCATTATAAAACTTATCAGTACGGGGATAATTTTCATAATCGGGCTACGATAATACCAAAGCAATATTCGATCCCTACAAGGACCGACAATGGTTATACAAATTACGTCTATTTCAAGCGATAAACCCTATAATTGGTACATCGTAAACCCTACAAAATGCTTACAGTTTAGTTAAATTAAATTTTTATTATCTACTAATAGGACTACATTTTGTATTCAGAGGACATATGAAAAAAATGTCTAATGTATAAATCTATTGATAATCATCTTATAATGAACATCCATAAAATTTGTGATTCTATAAGAAATCGTCCCTCAACCATACAATATAATCTTTACACTTTTACCATTCAGAGAATCCTAACTTAAGATGATCCTCGCCGCGTTCTCGGCTATCATGACGCATGCAGCATTCGTATTTCCGCTGACAATTGTCGGCATGATCGAAGCATCCACCACTCTGAGCTTACCAATTCCATATACTTTTAGTTCATGATCAACCACTGACAACTCATCATGCCCCATTTTACAGGTCCCTACCGGGTGGTATACTGTCTCCACGGACTTTTCAATATGGTCTATGATACCTGCTTCGCTATTGTGCTGTAATGGGGCTATGATCTTGCTCAGCTTAGCGGCAAAGGGGGCCTGCCGAATAATATCGAGCGCCAACTTTCCTCCTTTCACCAGCTGCTCCAAGTCTTTCTCTTCACTGAGAAATTTTGGATCTATCACTGGGGGCGACATCGGGTCTGCTGAAGAGATAATGACCTCTCCTCTACTACACGGATGAAGTAGTGTAGGTAATACTGATATACCATCCTGATGTGGATAGCTATTGACATCGTACACATCATATTCGTATCCTTCTCCGAATGAAATAGGTGCAAAATGTATCTGAAAATTCACATCTGCAGTTGGATCGTCAATATTCAAAAACGCTCCTGCTTCAAGCGGACTGCGCATTAAGGGTCCTGCCTTGCTACGATAGTAAGACCAGAGCCCTTTCAGTTGACCAGGGATAGATAGATGATGATTCATTCCCTCAGGTAGTTTAGTCAGAGCACTCACTCCGTAGAATAAATGATCCTGTAAATTCTGGCCTACTCCTGGAAGTTCGTGTACGAGCTCTACTTTGGCTTGTCGGAGATGATCACGAGGTCCTATACCCGAAAGCATGAGCAATTGAGGTGACTGAAAAGCACCAGCGCTTAGAATAACCTCTTTATCGACTGAGACATCAGTTATTGTACTACCTCTTTTAAAACTGATACCTGTGACTTCGTCCAAATGCACATGAATCTTAGTGACATGAGCTTGAGTTATGACAGTTAGATTAGATCTGTCCATCACTGGCTTCAGAAATGACACAGCTGAACTTTGACGCTTTCCATCTGCAATGGTAAATTGAAAATGACTAGCTCCTTTCTGCGAACGACCATTATAATCTTGATTACTTTGTATGCCTAAAGCCTGGCATGAGTCTATGAATATTTGGGCAAACGGAGTAGCACTATCGTGTTGTAATGATACTTTTAACTCACCCTCAGTGCCGTGATATGACTCCTCCAACTCATCAATATGTTGATTATTTTCTGATTTTATAAACATGGGCAACACCTCCTCATATGACCATCCTGGATTTCCCAGTGCAGCCCAGTGATCAAAATCATGCTTATTGCCCCTGACATAGGCCATTGCGTTAGTGCTGCTACACCCACCAAGTACTTTACCTCTTGGTAAGTACAATTTTCGCTGATTGAGGTGCTTCTGTGGAATTGTCCAAAAGCCCCAATCACGCTTAGACTTGTGATTTTTTGGATAGGCGCCTGGAATGTGAATATATGGGTGCTTATCCGGACCTCCAGCTTCTAATAATAGTACAGAGATAGCTGGGTCAGCCGAAAGCCGATTAGCCATCACGCAGCCTGATGATCCAGCACCAATGACGATATAATCATATAATTTGTCCATAACAATCTTTTACGAATACTATGATATTGAATCAATTCAGTATAATTGAGCGAAAGTAGAACAAAAGATAAAATTTAAATATGCGCAATCAATATCAGACCACGAATGGTACTGGTAAAAACAGAGAATCGCTTCCAATATAATTGTGGGAAAGAGCAAAAATATAATGGGTCTGGAATCCAAGAGATCTCGACTTTTCTCAGGATGCTAAGGATTTTGCAGCTTTCAGTCCTGAAGAAAAAAAATTCTTTCTACAGCCTATCGCTCAGTTTCAGGCCGGTGAAGAAGCCGTTACTTTGGATTTACTCCCCCTGTTCATGACCATCGCAAGAGAGGGTCGATTAGAGGAAGAAATGACCCTGACTTCATTTTTGTGGGAGGAAGCAAAACATGTAGATGGTTATAATCAGTTTCTTACAGTGGTTTTAGAAGGTCAGTTTCATAATTTTGATCATCTCATAGTCAAAATCTATAAGACTATAACCAATGATATCTTGCCAAATGTGACGAGCACCCTGATTACAGACCCCTCTCCGATGAATCAAGCTATAGCGTCTGTCAGCTATAATATGATTGTGGAAGGTACTCTCGCCGAGACTGGATATTATCTGATGAATATAATTTGCAAAGATAATAGGTTTCATGCCTGGGATGGTGGAGTTCACCGCCAAGCTCAAGCAGGACGATTAGAGACATGTGGCTTATGGCACCCACCTGATTTTCCAGTTAGTGGCAGAGAATGGTGACGAGGTGTGGAAGGCCATTTAAGATCAAATGAACATGCTTTTGCTATTGGCCCTCAATGTGCTGAAAGAAGGTTACGAAATGTAGGATGTCATTCCCTTCGGCATGGACCCTGCAGTCATCTATGCCTATGCATTAGACCAGTTTCCGAAAGGATACCAGAGGATAGAAAAAGCCCGTAACCAAAGCATAGCTGAAGTCATGAATGAGGCTATCGCTACTGTATAAAAGTAATTTTTCTACAATACCAACCCAGATCAATCCAGTGAAAGATTGGGCTCTAATTGGTGATCTCCCTCTTTGGAATAAAAGTCAAGAATTATTTTAATCACCTCGTCAATATCATCTGTGATAGGAATTAGATCAAGATCTAAAGGACTAATATTACCATTAACATTTAGCATGGTATTAGTGATCCAGTCCTTCATGCCTGACCAGAATTTGCTTCCGACTAATATGACTGGCACTTGATTAATTTTCTTCGTCTGAATCAACGTTAATACTTCGAATAATTCGTCTAAGGTTCCGAAGCCCCCTGGAAGAGCTATGAATGCCTGAGCGTACTTGACGAACATCACCTTTCTAATAAAGAAGTACCTGTGATCAAGATTTTTATCAGAATCAATATACCGATTATCATTCTGCTCAAAGGGCAGGTCTATATTAAGTCCTACCGAAGGACCTCCTTGTTCGTATGCTCCCTTGTTGGCAGCCTCCATGATCCCTGGGCCTCCGCCAGTGATGACCCCAAATCCTTCATCCACCATTCGCTTAGCTAACTTCGTAGAAAGCTTATAGTATATGTCGCCTGGCTTAGTGCGTGCTGAGCCAAATATCGATACACAGGGCCCAATTTTATTTAATCGTTCGAATCCCTGTACAAATTCAGCCAACACTTTGAACATGGTCCAAGCATTTTGCCCAGGTATCTTCGTCCATTCTTTTAGTTTGGTTTTAGTCATATTCATTTTCTTGTTGATATTAATTGAAAAAAGCCTATTCTCATACGTGTGAATAGGCTTCTTAGTGTATATTTTAGTTGAATTTATGTTAGAACACCGTTTCTGTTTTCGTATTCCTTCTTGACAAAGCTCTGTACATCACTGATATTATCGTGAGCATTGAAGAGCTCGTCTAATGAATATCTATGCTGGCTATTATTCGGCGTTACATACTTTACTACTTCTTGCTTACATACTTCATCACCACTGAGTATGATCAGACGTTCGACTACATTTCTAAGTTCTCGAATGTTGCCGGTCCAACTTAATTTTTGGAGTTGTTTAATGGCATTGCTGGCAAATTTCTTTTCTGCCACTCCATATTCTTGACATATCCGAGCTGAGAAATGTTTTACCAAGAGTGGAATATCTTCTAATCTTTCACTGAGCGATGGCACCTTGATGATGATGACTGCTAGACGATGGTAGAGATCCTCTCTAAATTTTCCTTGCCGAATTAATGATCTTAGATCTTTATTAGTGGCAGCCAGAATTCTGACATTGACTTGTATCTCTTTATCGCCGCCGACTCTGGTGATCCGGCTCTCCTGTAGGGCTCTCAGCACTTTAGCCTGAGCGGACAGACTCATATCTCCAATCTCATCTAAGAAAAGTGTGCCATCGTTGGCCAGTTCAAATTTACCTAAGCGCTGCTTATGTGCTGAGGTGAATGATCCCTTCTCATGACCGAATAATTCGCTTTCGATAAGCTCTGAGGGGATAGCGGCACAGTTTACTTCAATGATGGGCCCATCCTTTCTATTGCTTTTCTCATGGATCCAACGTGCCACGAGCTCCTTGCCCGTGCCATTCTCACCATTTATAAGTATCCTGGCTTCCGTAGGCGCTACTCGATCAATTGTATCATGGATCATCCCGATAGGCTCTGAATCGCCTATAATCTCTTGGACTTTTGATTTATGTACTTTCTTTTTGAGAACCCTAGTCTCAGTAATAAGAGTGGACTTATCCATAGCGTTACGTATGGTAATCAGCAGCCTATTTAGATCTGGTGGCTTTTGGATAAAATCGAAAGCACCTTTCTTGACAGCTTCTACCGCAGTATCAATGTTACCGTGGCCTGATATCATGATCACAGGTATCTGAGGCGCCATTGATTGAATTTTATCAATGGCTTCCATACCGTCCATTTTAGGCATTTTGATGTCCATAATAATGACATCAAAGGGGTTTTGCTTAATTTTTACGATACAGTCTAAGCCGTCTGAAGCCTCTGAGACTTCGTATTTTTCAAATTCTAGGATGTCTTTTAGAGTCTTGCGGATGCTCTTATCGTCATCGACGACTAATATTCTGGCCATGGAAAATAATTTATACAAACATATTAATAAAAATAGCAATATGTATACTTATTACAAATTATTTGCATAGATAAGCACCTATAAATACAATAATTACATATTATGACTTTAACGCTTGTATGGTTAGCCAACTGGTCAGTCCTACGCTATGCAGCAAAGCTTCTTCATCGATATTAAATGTATCAGTATGTACACTTGAGGATATCCTTCGCTTTTTGTTACCCGTGCCTAACCTAAAAAAGCACGCTGGTATCTGGTGTGAATAGAAAGCGAAATCCTCTGCAGTCATCCTGATCGGCAAAGAAACGGCCTGTTTGTCACCCATGTATGCTTTCGCCGCTTGGTGCATTTCCCTTGTCAGCGATTCATTATTTAGTAGAAAGGGGTAGCCCTTAGCTATCGTAAAGTCACACACTCCTCCCATAGAGGCTGCGAGAGACTCTGCTGTATGCTTCATGATCTTGTGCGCTTGCTTACGCCAAGTCTCATCAAAAGTCCTGAAGGTGCCTTCGAGCCTGACCTCATTTGGGATGATATTCGTTGCTCCTCCTATAGAATTGATTTTACCAAATGAAAGCACCGATGGCATATTAGGATTAGCCCTCCGACTCACCAGCTGTTGTAGAGCAGTTATGAGATGAGAGGTGATTAGGATAGGATCAATGCAATTTTGCGGAACAGCCGCATGACCACCCTTACCCTTTACGCTGACGTAAAGCTCGTCAGCTGACGCCATATATACACCTGGCCTGAATCCTACCGTACCAACTTCGAGAGGTGGATGCACGTGCAGAGCCATGATAAGATCTGGCTTCGGGCTTTCTAAGACCCCCTCTTTAATCATCATAGATGCTCCACCAGGCAGTTTTTCTTCTCCTGGCTGAAAAATGATTTTCACCGTCCCTTCAAATTTATTTTTTAAGCTATGTAGTAAAGCTGCTGCGCCCAGCATATTAGCGGTGTGAACATCATGACCACAGGCATGCATCACCCCATCGTTTTTGGATTTATAAGAGACTTTGTTTTTCTCTAAGATTGGCAAAGCATCAATATCAGCTCTGAGAGCCACTACTTTCTTCTTCGGATTTTTTCCAGTGATGATGGCTACTATGCCAGTCTTAGCCCAGCCATCTGAGTAGTCGATGCCTAAGTCTGTCAAAATAGATGCAATGTATTTACTGGTCTCATATTCTTCGAAGGAAAGTTCAGGATGAGCATGGATATGACGTCTCCAATTGACTACCTGAGCGTGCAGTTGATTCGCTTTGCGTTTGATGATCGCTTTCATTTATATATATTTTATATCGGACCCTACTATCAAGTTTAATGAAACCAATGCTTCATATAGATGCTGAAAAACCTTAAACCAGAGTCTACTCAAATTATATTTCGATAGTTTAATTGCAAATGTCAACTGCTACCTTCAATTAGTAGCCCCAAAAATTTATCCATCTATCTTGACTGGACTCATTCTCTAAATAGGTATCGAGTTAATATTTTAAGATCCAAAGATGGCGAATACTGCATGGCATATGCAACATTCAATCGGTGAATCTGAATCTGATTTTGCAGCCCTGAATTCACAGCTATAACACCCTTCTTTAGTTTTGGCAGTCTATTGAGCATCTGATCATTCTGATTATAACTGATGAGTGTCCTATGGCCTATTACACATCCAATTAGTGCCCCAGTAGATAGTCGGCTGAATAATGATATTGGTAGACACATGATTCCCATTATTATATCAAAGCACCTCTTCAACACTCTGCATTCAGTATAATTAACTGGGAAGCTAACTCGTAGAGCATCTAGCCCCAGACCATCATATGCCCTATCACTGAGTAAGGAGGGTATTTGGTAGTCGTCGATCAAGGATAGCTGAACTCCTTTAGCAGCTTGATGTTTATTTATTTCCATAATCTGATCCACAGATATTAGATCTGACTGTATTAATAATCGATCAATCCCATGATGATCGATCAGAAAGTTTAGATCTGCGATAGTCCCTGAATACATGGAGGAATCAAATCGCAGAGATGCGTCTGATGCAATAGCGATGATCTTTGATCTATTATGTGTCTCCAGATTCTGTCTGAGTAATTCTTTTGTGATTTTTTTTGAGGCAATTAGTCCTACCGCAGAAACGAGATTTGATTTATCTTTTGTGACAAAATAATAGACCAGCCATCTTAGAGAAAGACCAGATGTCAATACCCACAGCGTAGCTAAGCCAATAATGGCCCTGGACGATCTCCATGAATTATCTAATAAGGCATAGATGATTAAAATGATACTGCAGCCGAGAATGACCTGAGAAATATAAATAACCCTCCTGAAATAATGGCGGTAGCCAGACCCCAGCGCAATCAGTACTACCCATAAGAAAGCGTAAAAACTTAGGCTGGCATTAATTCCTGAATCGCTGTAGTAGTAACTATTGCTAAAATAATAGCTTGCCCAGCCAAATTTTATTAATAGAAAGCCTGCCAGAAATATGACGTAGTCCACTACTGGCTTAACTAGCAGCAGCGTGACTCTTTTTAGGATGCTGAGCGACTTTCTAAAAGCAATACCTAAGCTGACAGCGGAGGCAAAGAGACGAGAATCTTGAGATCCATAGTGCTTATCATAGAAGATCTGCATGGCTTGATAGAAGTGGCGCGTCAGGTGATGCTGATCATCGGTCGTGCTTTTACCTTTATAGTGGGTGATGGTCTCGGTACCTAAATAATAGTTTTGATAGCCAGCTAAAAGGCTCCTGTAACTAAGATCAATATCTTCTCCGTACATAAAATAGGTTTCATCAAATCCACCAAGCTCTCTTAGCCTCGCTGTCTCTGCCATCATGAAGGCACCGCTCAAGACATCCACGATAGCAGAATCATACTCACCGGTCTGCTCATCATAATAAGCCTCATCACGATTAGCCCCTGCTGCAGACATGCCGAAGAGTTTAAAGAATGATGCCTTTGCTGTGGGTAAATTCCTCTTTGACTCGAGTCTAAAGCGCCCCTGCTCGTCCATCATCCGCACTCCGAGGAGTCCAACATTTTCATGAGCCTCAAGAAAATGAACGCACTGACTCAAGCAATCATCATGGAGCTGTGTATCAGGATTGAGGAAGAGTGCATATTCATGCGAAGCCACTTGCAGTCCCTGATTACATGCTTTACCAAAGCCATGATTCTCAGCATTTTCTATGATGAGCAGTCGACTTGGAAAAATACTGTTCAAATAGGATACCGTGCCGTCTTTAGAATTGTTGTCGACTATGATGATCTCTTTTTCAATTTGAGGACTATACTCGAGAATGGAGTTAATACATTGATGTAGATACAGCTTTACGTTATAACTGACGATGATAATACTGAGATTTTTCAAGTCTGTTATTTATCATGATTCTGACCATAGGGAACTCTGGCTAATATAGACCGTCCTAAAGTCAATTCGTCTGTGTAGACGAGTTCACTGCCAAAGGCAACGCCTCTCGATAAGGTAGTAATGTTGACTGCTTTCTCCTTCAGTAGTTTTGAAATGTAGAATATCGTAGTGTCTCCTTCTATGGTGGGACTAAGTGCCATGATCACTTCAGTCACGCCCTGAGTAGAGATACGATCAATTAGTTCTTTGATCTTGATATCATCAGCCCCGACACCCTCCAGCGGGGATATGACGCCACCGAGCACGTGATAAATCCCGTTATAATGATCTGTCTCTTCTATAGCTATGACATCTCTTACAGATTCAACTACACAGATGGTGGTGCGCTGTCGATTCAGATTTTTACAGATAGAACATACAGTTTCATCAGAGAGATTATAGCACTCAGCACAGGTCTTTAAGTTAGCTTTCATTTGATTGATAGCGTCTGTGAATTCTTGGACTTTATCATTAGGCTGACTGATCAGATGTAATACCAATCTAAAAGCGGACTTCTTACCTATACTAGGAAGTTGAGAAAACTCTTCTACAGTTCGCTCTATAAGTTTGGAGGAATAACCCATATAACAAAAGTATGAAAAGCTATACTAAAAGTATGAAAAGCTATAGTCTTCTCAATGGCTGACAATGATGCTATATTAGTTTTGGTATTTTTAAATCATTTCATTGATAATCAACAGATTAGATCAATAGAATTCGGCTCTCCTCATTAACACGCTAAAATGAAGACGAGATTGATACGCTAAGGATAACAAATGAATGAATTCACTGCTAAGATGTGAGGTTTAGATGTCTATCGATTCCTCATTTAATTGTAATTTTATAGTAATATTGATATTCACAATTACAATTTGATATGGCTGAAATAATTAGAATGCCTCGTATGAGCGATACGATGGAAGAAGGCAACATCGTAGAATGGTTAAAAAAAGTAGGTGACGCTGTCGAACCTGGTGACGTACTGGCAGAAGTAGAGACTGATAAAGCAACTATGGAGCTGGAAAGTTATCATGAAGGAGTGCTGCTGCATATCGGTGTGGCGGAAGGCCCCGTACCAGTTAACGGCATCCTTGCTGTAATAGGTGAAAAAGGTGAAGACTTCGAAGCACAATTAAAAGAGGCTGAGGCTTCTAAACCAGATGCTGAACAAGCCTCTGAGGAAGCTGCTCCCAAAAGTGAATCTGCAGAATCAGAAGAAGACACGACTCCTAAATCTGACGCACCAGCTGAGAAAAAACCTGATATGTCTCAGGCAGAATCGGACGCGCACATCAAGGCATCACCACTGGCTAAATCCATGGCTGATTCTAAGAATATTGATTTAACTAATGTCACTGGTAGTGGAGAAGGAGGAAGAATCATAAAAAGAGATATAGAGGAATACGTACCATCTTCTGCTGGATCAGCAGTGCCAGCACCCATGTTATCACAGACAGTGCAATACGGAGAGCAGCCGATCAGCCAGATGCGTAAAACTATAGCCAAAAGGCTTGCAGAAAGTAAATTTGGTGCTCCTCATTTCTATCTGACGGTGGAAATTAATATGGATAAATCCATCACCGCACGTCAGGACATAAACCAAGATCCCGATATTAAGATATCCTTCAATGATTTGGTAGTAAAGGCTTCCGCAGCAGCGCTCAGAAAGCACCCTAATATTAATGCCTCCTGGCTTGGCGATAAAATAAAAGTACACGAAGAAGTCAACATCGGAGTCGCAGTAGCTGTGCCTGATGGTCTTGTGGTACCCGTGGTGAGGAGTGCTGATGTTAAGCCATTGACCATGATCAATGCCGAAGTCAAAGAGTTAGCTGGTAAAGCTAGAAATAAAAAGCTGACTCCTCAAGAAATGCAAGGCAATACATTCACCATCTCTAATCTGGGGATGTTTGGTATTGAGGAATTCACGGCGATTATTAATCCACCAGACGCTTGTATCTTAGCTGTCGGATCTATCATTCCAAAGCCAGTAGTAGTAGATGGGGAAATAAAAGCAGCAAGTATTATGAAGGTCACCCTTTCATGCGATCATAGAATTGTGGATGGTGCTTCAGGTGCTCAATTTCTGAATACATTAAGATCATTCTTAGAGAATCCTGTGCGAATTTTGGCTTAGGCTCGGGATTGATTATAATATAATGGGTCAGGTTTTGATTAAAATTTGGGTCACAGGTCAGCAAATTAAAATTAGATTATAATCAGTTAACATTTATCATGAATAAATTATTAGCCTTAGTCATTCTCATTACTCTCGTCTTTTCATGTCAATCAGATGCTGACAATTCAAGCAAGGTCAGTCCAACTTCTACAAAACCTCATTTAGTAGGACTAAGACTCGCTCCATCAAAAATAATAAGTGAGCAAAATGTGTCATTAGATGGTTTGAGTATACCTATCTACGATCATAATGGGAAAAAGGTGGAACAAATGGAAATGTTACAGCTAATGGTAACAGGAAAATACGCAATTGAACACTATATGGATAGTAACAGTGAAATCAAACTGATCTCATTGCGTGAAGGAACAGAAGAGGAGATAAAATCAAATGAAAATAGACTAGTACCAAATAAGCTAGTGGGAAATAAAGCCTGGCCTTTTGAAGTAAAAGATTTAGAAGCTAAAACATATTCTCTTGAAAAACTAAAAGGCAAAGTAATTGTAATGAATCATTGGTTTGTAGAATGCAAACCCTGTATTATGGAAATGCCAGAACTAAATAGATTAGCAAAGAAATACGAAAATCAAGAAGTAGTATTTATTGGTGTATCTAGAAATAGCAAGAAAAAAATAGAATCTTTCCTTGAGACAAATAGATTCAATTTTTCAATTATTCCTGACGCTAAACATGTTTCTGAAATTTATCAAGTAAGCAATTTTCCTACTAACGTAGTGATTGACAAAGAGGGTAAAATAGCTTACTATAATACTGGCTTAAATTCTCAAACTATTAGACATATGGACGAAACGATTCAATCAATTCTGAATTAAAACGTTGAACAGAAAATTTGCGATTAGAACAGCCGAATCGCTAATTGAGTTGACGGCTCCGCCGATCGAAATAGATGAAGTGCGCCTCCCACCTCCGTACAAACAGGTCTCCTGAATGGTGGTTCACTAAGTCGAAAATTTAACTTTAGAGTAGTAATCAAGCTTTGGTACATAGCCTATGCACTTTTAGTAATGAAACCTTACTTAGGCATGTTCAGTAGTAGTAAATAAATTCAGAAGTAAGAGAACTGTTGGTCAAGCTGCTATGACTTTAACACTTTTAGGTCAAAATCTGTACAAGTAATTGGGTTATAATTTAAATCTGTCAAATACCTT
>ENA-ORXC01000213-ORXC01000213.1-marine-metagenome-genome-assembly--contig:-NODE-213-length-50423-cov-3.957653_pt1 | contig 50423 bp, 51 predicted proteins | sample MGYA00237865_ERZ511478 | MGnify/ENA metagenome assembly ERZ511478
AAGTGTTAGATTGTGCTAGCGGGGCCTGTTCTTTTACTGCTCATGCCTTGCAGCAAGGTACGGAGGCTACTAGCTGTGATATTGCCTATAAATTCACGGCAGAAGAGCTTGAAAAGAAAGGAAGCCTGGATTTAATTCATACGATGAATCAAATGCAGCACGTACAGGAACAGTATGTGTGGAAGTATTTTTCGTCTATTGATGATTTAACTGAACATCGAAAAAGGGCATTAAAAGATTGTATTGCTCATATGAAAAAGAACCCCGAAGCCTATCAGTACGGAGCACTTCCTAATTTGCCGTTTCAAAAGAACGAGTTTGATTTAACGCTTTGTGCAAACTTTTTATTTATGTACAGTGACCGTTTAGATTATACGTTTCATTTAGAGGCTTTAAAAGAACTGATACGCGTTACAAAAGAGGAAGTACGTTTGTTTCCTTTAACGAATTTAAGCGGCAAGATTTCTACCTATTTGCCGCAGCTGTTAAAAGAGATTGCGCCTCTAGTAAAAGGAACAGAAATAGCAGACGTCCCGTATGAATTTCAAAAAGGTGCCAATCAAATGCTGAAAATATATGTATAACAAATGTAATGAAGAAGCTGGGACAAAAGTATTTTAGCCGAAGTGAAAAACGAACCCTTGATCAACATGTTTGATGAGTGGTTCGTTTTTTTTTGTCAGGGTGAACGTAGGTTTCATCTGTTTCATTCATTTCAGCAGTTGATTGGATTCATTTCGTCATGTCTCAACCTCTTTTAACATTCAAACGTTTTTTGGCAGTTTGAGTATGCTTCGTTATGGTTTCAGATCCAAGCGCTTTAGCTAAGCCGAACGAAGGCATATTTACATACACTGATTCGTAATTTCCTGCAGGAATGACGTACGTTTCATGATAAATGCCAACTGCATTCGTTTTTGAAGCCTGTTTATAAAAAGAGTTCCAAGCTTTTAAGTGCTGAGGGCCTTTGGCATAGGAGGTCAATTGATCAACTGACTCCCAATATTGAATCAGCGTGATGGTTCTTAAATTAAAAGATCCTTGCAAAGATAAAAAGCCAAGTCTTTTGTTTGTATACAATTCGCGAATCATAGGAGGCATTGCTTTAAATACAGGGAACCATTTGTGTACGGCTGTCCATTTATTAATACGCATTCCTATAACAAAGACGACCAGTTCCTGACCGGGCTTAGCCATTACGCGATTGGAATGAATCATAGCTTATGCGCCTCCTCACCATATAATTTATTAATCGTATCTCTGCACCATTCTATCGAAGCAGACGTTGTTCGTTTACCGTAGTCTAGGGTAATAAGCCAATACGTTCTGTCGGGAGAAGGGCTGTTAGAAATGCTGTCTTCGATTCCGCAATACATGTGATAACGTTCAGTTAGTTTCTGCTGAGCGTTTTTTAACTGGGAAATTGTGAGTTGCTTTTCTTGCTGACTACTAAAAAAGAGTTTTAACAAAATTTCATTTCTTTCGGAAGGGAGCTGCTTAATAGGTTCACGTAGCCAATCTTGCAGAACTTCTTTTCCTTTAGTTGTTATTACATACTCTTTTTTATCTGGTTTATCAGTTTGAGCAACGGAATTGACCGTTGCTAGTTCATCATTCACAAGCTTTTGTAAAGTGGGGTAAATTTGGCCATAGCTAATTTTCCAAAAATGATTTAAACTTCGATCCATTAACTGCTTAATTTCATAACCAGTTCTGCATTCCGTGGTAAGCAGTCCTAAAATTGCATATATTGTTTGATTTTCCTTCATTTATTTTCCTCATTTATATCTTTTTGATATATATATTACCATAAATAGGATAATGTTCAATAAAAAAACGCGAGAGTTATGCACTCTCGCGTCTAAAAAAAGGTTTGTATTGCTGAACCATCATTTGCGAAGCAGCAATAAATAAAAAGATAAAGCCTCCACACATTAGCAACATGACAGCACCTATTCTCCATAAAAGCTTTGGCATCAGCATATCTCCTTTTTTGAAGTTATTACCTATAGTGTAAAGAATAGCTTGCAAAAATTCTAGTCATAACTAAATATAATTTTATGACTTTTTTAGACTGACTCTTCCTTTGGATCATCTTCATCAAAAATAGGAACTTCTGTATACGCTTCTTCTTTTTCGAAAGTGGAAGAAGAATTCTCTTTATCCTCTTGTGCAGGCTTCGTTTTACCAGAAGAAATATCTGATTTAGCGTTTTTTAACTCTTCCATGTCTTTTTGGATTTGGTCCGTGAAATCCTTTGGTATAGCTCCGCTTCCGTATGTAGCTCCGATATTTAAAGTACCGCCGAGTTCTTTAATGCCAACTTGGCCAATATTGTTGTTTTGTTCGTATTTATCAAGAAAAAATTTATCAATATGGATAGGCGGGGGAGCATTTTCTAAAAGTGTGCCTCTTTGGTGAATCAATTTTACTTCTTCTTGAAGGGAAGACGTTCGTTTTAGCATGTCCACCTGTACTTCAGTTAAAAGCGACATGCTGCGCTCTAATGCTGAAACTCTTTCATCTAGTTCGGTCATTCTTTCGAGATAAGGAGCCATTTTTTTCTCTACAGATTGTTCTACCAAGCTAGTTAAATCCGGATAAGGTACAGTTTCTATCTTTTTATCGCGAGGGGGTTGCGTGGAGATCACTTGTTCCAATTGCGCTACTTTTTCCTTTAAAAATTGAAGCTGGTTAGCAATCTCTTTCTTATCTTTTGCATATGCTTGTTCAGCATTTTTATGAGTGCTTCTTTGTGAAGGTGAAGAATCATTGGAGTGCGAGTGCTGAGCCTCCAGCTTTTTTTTGAGCATTATGAGAGAACCAATTTGCGGTTCGAGTTTTAAAAAACGGTTCATGTGAACTTCAAGCGTGTTAATGCGCTTGATTTGATGTTTGAAGTCCTCTAGCTCAGTATGAAGCTGTTGGTTAGTCTGTTTGGGGTTGAAAAATCCTTTCATAGACATTTCGCTTCTCCTCATCTTGGGCTTATTTCCAATGTAATAACAGTTAGATAAATATATATTGGTCCAGTTTGGAAATTCACGTTAAATTCTTTGCGTTTATAAATGCTTATGTGAACTATTGAATTTCATTCATAAAACTACTAAGCCTTATTCAATGTGAATACGTTCTTCTTGGAAAAACTGCCTGTGATAAGAAAGAATAAGCAGTCCATTTTCAAATTTCGCACGCAGATGATGCGCATCCGTAGCCTCTGGCAATTCAATAATTCGGTTAAAGTCTCCAGAAGGTCGTTCTTGTACAACCGGCTGTCCTGTGATGAGAGGGTGCGGTGAGCCTTTTAACAAAAGCCGGCTGCCTGAAACAGACACGTGCAAATTTTCTTTTAGATAGCCGGGCAAGTCAGCGATAATAATGATTTCATGTGGGGTAACGTAAATGTCAACAGGTGGAAAATTACTTTTAGAAGCCTGAGGTGCCTGATATGAATCAGGAGCATTCATATCCATATTTTCTTTCATAAATTCGTTAAAAGCAGTTTGATCAAAAACACCGTTCCAAAAGTCATTTGTTTGATATTTTTTAGCAAATTCCATCCACTGCATAAGTTTATCAAAATCCATATGGTTTCCTCCTTACCACACATCATAAAAAGATGGAATTTGAATATAGTTTGAAAGGGGGGTGGTTTAAATGGCAGGTGCATCTATAAATATTAATATTTTAATGCTAAAGATAAATTCCTTTGAAAATGCGTCTGCAGTAAATATCGGACAGAATTTACTAGCAGACTGGAATAATTCAGATAAAAAAACACAGGGATTTGGGCAAAATTTTGGTGATGATAGCGGCTTTATAGGAACGAGAAGCTGTGTCGATGATCGAGATCAAATTGACAGCCCATCATCTTTTCAAAAAGTGCCCATTTCATAGAAAAAGCCTAATAAATATAGCCAGTTCAGATGCAGGTTATATTTATTAGGCTTCCGATTGAATGCTAATAGACGAATAGATGAGTAGAGGAAATGAAAAAATTTAAATTACGCTATTTTTAACTGAGTTTGAATCGTTTACATCTGAGTCTATAATCCATGAGAATGGAGTTACGTTCGGAGAAAAATCTCCGTTTGATTCTCCTAGACCTTGATTACGTTTATAAGATACGAACACATCAAGCTGCTGATTAGGTCCTATGCTTAAAACAGATGAATTATCCAAAACGTTCACTTTGAAGGCTTGTAAGTTAATGACCATAGGCGAAAAAATCATATGGTTTCCTCCTTATTTATCATTTTTTGTTGCAAATGCATCCACATAATCATTATCTACAGTTTTGTAAGCAGATCCCGCTGTAAAACATTGATCAGCGTGCTGCTGTCCGAAGGCCTGATTTTTCTTTGCTGTGACATATCTTGTAACTTTTGACGTATTTCCAATAGAAATACTGCTTGCTTGATCAGCACTGCGAACGTTCAATTTTCCTAGGTTGATTTTTGTTGAGTCGAATAGCATATTATTCTCCTTTCAAACGACAGTTCTTCTAAGTCTTTAAAAGCTTATTGTAGCTTCTTTGAAAATATGAATAATACATGGATTCATTCCAAGAGCAGAAGTAGCCTACTGTAGCGTATTTTAGTTCTCCACAAAACGTGAAAAGATTTTAAAAAATCAGTAGTAAAAGGAGGAGATAATAAAAATGCATGACATTTTACATGCTGTAGAAAGATCAACAGTAAAAAGCGTGTTGGCAACGATTATTCATGTAGAAGGATCCTCTTATTTAAAAGAAGGAACGTCCATGCTGTTTCAAGAAAATGGCGAGAATATTGGGATGTTAAGCGCTGATTGTGTAGAAGCAGATATTGCTGAGCGCGTAAAAGAGTTGTTCGACACTGAGCACGTATTAACCGTTACGTACAATTTAAAAGAAGAAGGTGATGCAGGATGGGGACAAGGAGCAGGCTGCAATGGAATCCTGTATATTCTCCTAGAACCTGTAACTGCGAGGATGAAGCAAAATCTTTTGCGGGTAAAACGTCATTTAGATAACCGAAATCCTGTTTTGCATATTAAAAAATTAGAAAAAAACTTTATTCAAACAACCTCTTTTTATGTAGAAAAGACGGGCGAAACATTTGGTGGAAATAGCGACGCATCATCTTTTGCAACAGATGATTGGAATGGGGAAAAGAGCGGTATTCAACTTTCAAATTGCTCCCTGCTCACATATGCTCATCTATATAAACCAAGGCCTCGTCTAGTTATCTGGGGAGCAGGTGCCGATGCAAAATATGTAGTATCACTTGCTGCCAATACGGGGTTTTCTGTTACCTTATGCGACTGGAGACCGGCTTTATGTAATAAGGAACATTTTCCGCTAGCAGAGGAAATACATATTGGATTTCCAGAGGAAGTAGACGAACAGCTGTCCATACAAAGCGATGATTTTGTTGTGATCATGACGCATAATTTTTATCGCGATCAAGAAATTCTCTCGCTATTAAAATCAAAATCTGTAAAGTATATAGGAGTTTTAGGATCTAAAAAGCGAACACTTCGATTATTGAATACTGATATTTCTTCACGCATTCATTCCCCGGTAGGACTTTCTATAGGAGCGGTAGGACCGCAGGAAATTGCCGTTAGTATTCTTGCTGAATTAATTCAAAACCTCCGAATGCATGATGAAAAAAAGGAGCGAAAATGTCCGGGTTAAATATTGTTGCTGTTTATCTTGCCGCGGGAGCTAGTAAAAGGATGGGAAGAAATAAACTGCTGCTGCCTTTAGGGAATGGATGTTTGGGGAGTAAAGCCTTACAAAAAGCGGTCTCTTCAAAAGTAAATCATACGATAGTAGTAACTAAGAAAGGAGATCATCTTGAGTGGATTGACCCTATTCTTTTTTCAGAAGCATATCAGCAGAAGTGGAGTCATACTTCTTGTAGTAGCGCCTTAAAAGGTCAGTCGGCCTCTTTAAAGTGCGGATTAAAAAAAGCAAAAGAATTAAACGCTGATGCTATTATTGTGCTGTTGGCAGATCAGCCTCTTATAAGCATCGTACTGATAGATACATTTGTTTCTCTTTTTGAAAAATATTTTTCTGTTCCATTTATTTCATCTTTTTGTCAAGGAATTTCCAGAGCACCGGTTTTATTTTCAAAACAAATGTTTTCAAGCTTGGATAAGCTGCAAGGAGATCAAGGGGCAAGAAAAATCATAAGACAAAGCGGACTTGAAAATGGAATATTTTACGAATGTACCGATGCTTCCCTTTTTATGGATGTTGATACAAAACAAGCGTATGAACGCATTAAAAAGATATACAAAGAGAAACGTGGACTGTTTTAATTGATGGAGGTGAAAAGAGTGGATGTCATTGGAAAAAGCGTTATTCGAAAAGATGCATTAGAAAAAGTAACGGGTACGGCTAGGTACACAAATGATTACATGTTTAAAGGGTCCCTGCACGCCAAAATAGTAGTCAGCCCTTACGCACATGCAAGAATTCAAGCAATAGACGTCCAAGCGGCGATTGCTATTCCCGGTGTTCACGCGGTTGTGACGGGAGAGCATTTGCCGTTAACCGGAGAAGGAGTTCGTGACCGGCGACCGCTTGCATTTGAAAAAGTACGGTATCATGGAGAAGCCGTAGTCCTTGTAGTAGCAGAAACTCCTGCACTTGCTGAGCGTGCGGCGAGTTCCGTTCATATTCAATATGAGCTATTGCCTGTCGTACATTCTCCTAGCGCCGCTATTGAGCCTGATTCTCCTTTAGTGCATGAACATATGCACATCTACAAGCATGATGAAACGGTGTATCCAGAGCCCGGCACCAACGTAGCAAACAGAGTTAAAATACGAAAAGGCAATATAGAAGAAGGTTGGCAAAAAAGTGAGTTAATAGTTGAAGAAACATTTTCTCTATCTCCTTCAGATCACGCGGCAATGGAAACAAGAAGCGCCGCTGCTGAAATCCTTCCAAATGGATTAGTTAAAATTATCACTTCTTCTCAAGCTCCTTTTATGGTGAAAAAATTAATCAGTGAGTACTTTGAAATTGAAGCAGGAAAAGTAATCGTTGAAACACCGCTAGTAGGAGGAGGGTACGGAGGAAAAGCAGCTGTTCAGCTGGAGCTGCTTGCTTATCTAGCTTCAAAAGCTGTGGGTGGAAGGTTGGTTAAGATATTGAACACAAGAGAAGAAGATATGCTTACTTCGCCTGTTCATATCGGCCTAGATGCCAAAATCAAGCTAGGTTGTTCTAAAGAGGGACTCTTGCAGGCTGCTGACATTCTTTATTTGTTTGACAGCGGTGCTTATGCAGATAAAGGAACGGACTTGAGTAAAGCAGCAGCAGCTGACTGTACGGGACCTTATCGTCTTGAACATATTTTTTGTGATTCATTATGTGTATATACAAATCACCCTTACGCTTCCCCTTTTCGAGGATTTAGCCATTCGGAACTATTATTTGCGTTTGAGCGCACGATGGACATCCTTGCTAAAAAAGCAGGTATAGATCCTTTGGAGTTCAGAGAAAAAAACGCTATTCTGCCGGGTGATACTACGCCTACGCAAGTACGTTTAACTTCTAGCAGCGTTGGTAACTTACCGGAATGTATTCGTCGCTTGAAGCAGCTAATGAAATGGGAGGAAGGGCAGAGAATAGTTCATGAAAACGGCCTTATTACTGCCAAAGGGATTAGCTGCGTCTGGAAAACCTCCACTATTGAAACAAATGCAAGTTCAGGTGTTATTCTCACATTCAATCCTGATGGAAGCGTGAATTTAATGTCTGGCGTTATTGAATTAGGCACAGGGACAAAAACAGTGCTCGCGCAAATACTGGCTGAAAAATTGCAGATGCGTGTGGAACGTATTCATGTGCGAATGGAAGTAGATACTCAAACGACTCCTGAACATTGGAAAACGGTGGCTAGCAGAGGCACTTTTATGGCAGGAAGAGCGGTTTTAGAAGCGGCTGAAGATGTGATTAACCAATTAAAAAAGATAGCTTCTTGTATATTTCGAGCTTCTGAGGAAGATATCGAAATAAAAAATGAAAAAGTTTTTTTACGGGATGAGCCTGAGACTTCTTTGAAATTTAAAGAAATTGTGTATGGCTATAAATATCCGAACGGAAATGCAATTGGAGGGCAAATCATAGGGAGAGGAAACTATATTTTAAGAGGCATGACCTACTTGGATAAAGAAACGGGAGCTGGGCGTCCGGGGCCTGAATGGACGGTAGCAGCTGAAGGAGTTGAAGTGGAATATAACCCTAGAACGTATAGATATCGTATTGTAAAAGCAGTCTCTGTTATTGACATAGGAACCGTGTTAAACGAGAAAATGGCAAGAGGGCAAGTCATGGGTGCGATGAGTATGGGACTATCGTTTGCAGGCAGAGAAACATTTTGGTTTGATTCAAATGGCCGTATTTTAAATCCTCAGCTTCGGAAATATCGTCCTCTTCGCTACGGAGAGCATCCGGAGTACGTAGTAGATTTTGTTCATACACCTCAATTAGATGCGGCGTACGGAGCTAGAGGAGTCGGAGAACACGGGCTGCTTGGGATGCCTGCTTCTTTAGGAAACAGCTTAACTACGGCAGCAGAAACAGAATTAAATCAACTTCCTCTTATTCCAGAATTGATTTGGAGAATGAAAGAAGGGAATGCAGATGATTTCGTTTGACTTTGAATATTATAAACCTGCAACTGTTTCAGAAGCAGTTGCCTTGTTTCAAGAGTTAGAGAATCAAGGCAAACAGCCGCGGTATTATGCTGGCGGCACCGAAGTTCTGACATTAGGTAGATTGGGTTTGTTTGTTACCCATGCTGTTATTGATATAAAAAATATACCTGAATTTCAACAAACCGAAGCTAATGAAGATTGGATGATTTTTGGTGCAGGAGTCACGTTAACTGAACTGGAAGATAAAAATTTGTTTCCTTTATTAAGTAAGTCTGCTAGCGAAGTGGCTGATCACACGGCTCGAAATAAAATAACACTAGGAGGAAATATTTGTGGGCATATTTTTTATCGAGAAGCGGTATTGCCGCTGCTTTTAACGGATAGTCAACTTGCGGTGGCAGGTCCTGCTGGAACAAATATCTATTCGATTCACGACCTTTTTAACCGGCGTTTGCAGCTGAAAAACGGAGAACTTCTTGTTCAGGTGTTTGTTGAAACGAAGTATGCTGACCTGCCATATATGAGTATAAAAGAGCGCCAGCAGTGGGATACAGGATATCCACTAGTTACAGTAGCAGCTTTAAAAACAGAAGAAAACATTCGAGTAGCTTTCAGCGGAGTATGTTCGTTTCCTTTTCGATCAGCTGAAATAGAAGAAGTCCTAAATCATAAAGACACTCCATTAGAAGATCGACTTCAAACGGCTCTTGATTATATACCGGCTCCAATTTTAAATGATGGAGAAGGATCGGATCGATATCGCAAATTTGTGATTAAAAATTTATTGTTTGATATTTTCAAAGAGCTGGGAGGAACGTAATGTGCTAAGAGATGAACGGTATAGAATAACAGTTAAGCTAAAGGTTAATGGGGAAGAAAAAATGGTTGATATCCGAACAGCAGATACGCTGCTTTACGTATTAAGAGAAAAGCTGGGCCTTACCGGAGCAAAACCAGGCTGTTTAAATGGAGACTGCGGAGCTTGTACAGTAGGGATAAATCAGCGGCCAATGAAATCTTGCCTCATGTTAGCGGCAGAAGCAGAAGAGAAAGAAATAATGACTATAGAAGGACTGAAGAGTTCACCTATGCAAAAAGCTTTTATTGAACACTTTGCTTTTCAGTGCGGTTATTGTACATCGGGTTTTATTATGAATGCTCATTTGCTTTCCAAACGCCATCCTTCAGGCAGTGACGATATTATAAAGGAGTGGTTAGCTTCCAATATATGCAGATGTACAGGATATAAAGAAATTGAAGACGCAGTAAAATCTGTTTTACACTTTTCTGAGCGCGAGTGAGAAAAGAAAAAGCAGAATTAGAATAACACTTACACGTGTTTAGAATAGTATGTGCTAAGGGTGTGGAGAATGTGGAATGGAAAAGCGGCTTTGACAAAGAAAGGGAACTTATCTTTGCCATTCAACGAGATCTTGATGTAGTAACAGCCATATTATTATTAACTGGCCAAATAACAATTATAGGAGTATTTGTGACACCCGGAGCTTTTCGTGTTTCAGTAGGCGGACCTATTACAGGAACCAGTCGCATCGAAGGAAAAGACGGAAATGTGGGAATTAATATTATTATTGATATGATTGATGTGTTTCTTGCGGCTTTGCTGCTTAATAACCAGATCAATGTATCGGGCGCCTTTATTTCTTCTGGAAGGTTTACCATTAACGTAAGCGGACCTATTTTTGGCGTTCCCAAAACAGAACCTGCATTAAGTGAACTGAATCAATCCTCTCAGTTTTTTCATCGTACCGTATCAAAACATTTTTATGTAAATCCTGACTTAGTTGAAAAATTTACAAAGGACTGATTAAAATGTCATTAACGGATATACCTACAGTAAGACCTTCAGAGACGAGTATTTTTCTTATCGCCCTGCCGCTTATTATTTTTATCTTTTTCTTTACTCAGCCAAAAGCATCAGATGTTAAATAATCATGTAGCATAATGGGTGTTTTATCCTTGGGCACACAAGCTGCTTATTTTTCTGTTCGTATCATTGCCTCTTCATTCATTAAGCTCCTAACGCTTTTCTTTTCTGTCATGTTTCATTAAAATGAACATAAACATGTATGTAGAGAAAAGAATAATGTAGTGTTTCCTAACGTTATAAAATAGCTTACGATACGAAGAAAGCGTCTATAATAAAAGAAATGAACCTTTTGCGTGGTCAGCTGACGATGCTTTTTATTTTTACAAACTGCAGTGAAGGCAGAAAGGAGAGAATTCGATGAGTTTGCGCGAGCGGCTGCTGTATGTAGCGGAACATTATAAACAAATGGGTGGAGACGTACTTGTAAAACACGAAGTAGAAAATATGCTTACACGCAGGCTTCCGATTTCTCTTTATCGATTGGAGCATATAAATCGAGAAGAAATGCGTATATCGGGACACCACGCTGAAACATTTCCTTACGTGACCCTTGCGAATAAGAATATAGAGAGTGATGTGATAGTAGCATATTTATTCAGTGAAGACGGTCAGCGCATTTACTTAGTCATGATGAAAGGAGATGCAGGGGAAGGAACTGATCTGAAAGACATTCGTTTTTTTACTCCTGAACATGCCCGCGTATTGAAAGATAGTCATATTGTCATTGGTACAAGCATGGAAGCGAAAAGCTTTGAGGATAGAGTAGCTCTTTACCTTCCTTACAATATAGCAGACTTACCTAGCAATGATCAGCTTCAAGATGACTTGCATTTACTGCTAAGCATGCATGAACAGTATATAAAAACATACGGAATGAGCAAAGAGATGATTGGAGACAAAGACGCCATCGTCCATATTCATGAGTATATTGGGAAATCTGGATTTACATATGAACGACATGATATAGCCAACGCCTACTTTGCTTTAAAGACTAAACCGTTTATTGTTTTATCCGGAATGAGCGGGACAGGAAAAACAAAGCTTGCTCAGCTCTTAGCAGATAGTATCGGTGCCACGATTGAAAATGGAAGACAAGTGCTCATTCCGGTTCGGCCCGATTGGCACGATAGTTCAGATTTATTAGGATATATTGATTTAAGAGGAGATTTTCGCAGAGGATCGTTTCTGTCCATTATGCAGCAAGCCATTCAGCATCCAGCTTACACATATGTTGCCATATTGGATGAAATGAACTTAGCTCGAGTTGAACATTATTTTAGCGATATTTTAAGCGTAATGGAAAGCAGAAGCTGGTCAAAAGGAAAAATCAAAACGGCTCCGTTATTTCCTGGACATAAGATGTTCCGAGATATTTATTTGCCGTCTAACCTTCTCATTATTGGTACCATTAATATGGATGAAACAACTCATGGGTTTAGTCAAAAGTTGTTAGATCGTACCAACACCATTGAGTTGAATAAGATTCAGCTAGATTCTTTTGATTTTTTAGATGATAGAGATCCACCTCGGCACAGCATTGAAAATGTACAAATTCAAAGTCAATATGTTCACTTAAAAGATGCGTATGCTGAACATGCTGAGCTCATTCACGAAGTAACAAATGAACTGCTAACCGTCAACGAGATGCTTACAGAAGTCGATTTGCAAATAGGTTACCGCGTACGCGACGAAATATGCTTTTATCTAATTTACGCAGTGAAAAGCGGGATGTTTACATTTGATCAGGCATTTGATTTTCAGGTGTTGCAAAAAGTTTTGCCTCGTATTTCAGGAAGCGATGCTTACACATTTGATCTATTAAAAAACCTTTATTATTACTGTACAAATACGCTGCTCGATGATGAATTTGAGACAGCTGTCGTAAATGCAGACGGGATGAGATTTCCTAAAAGTGCACGCAAAATAATGGAGATGATGAGACGTTTTGAAGTATACGGATACACGTCATTTTGGATTAATACCGTACGTTGAAATTGAAACCGATACGTGTACGGTGGTTATAAAAGGGAAGAATAAGAAAAAAATAAAATCTGCAGAAGAAGTGATGTTTTTTTCTTGTACGGGAAAAGGAATTACACATGTAAAAATACTAAATCAAACAAAAGGCATGATGACTTCCAAACCGCCGCTTGAGCCTTTATTTTTTGAAAATGAAACCTATCAAATTACAGTTGTTTCCAAAAATGAAACAAGCCTGTTTGTTACCCACGATTCAAAAGCAGTTGAACAAAGTTTTCAAACCGTAGGATTTCCCTACATTTTGACGGGAAATATAAGCTTTCAAAATGAGGTAGGATATTCTACGTTTCATGTCTACAGTGAAATAGAAAAAGAGCTGTCTTTTACTCTTGAAATTTTCCCATCAAAGATGAGCTACAAGACAGATTATGTACACATGGTTGATGAAGTGAACGGATACATTCATGATTTGGCATACGATATGCTTCGTAAAACATATATTGAAGCGAAATCTGTTTGGTCTAAGCAAGCAACATGGACGGAATTTTATCATGTTCTTTCTCACTATATGAAACCCTTTCTTCATTCTGTGCGTCAGATTGAAAATCAGCCGTTTCAATCGGTAAAAGTTGAACATGAGCTCATGAGAGGAGATCAAATAAAAAAACAAGATAGCCGTGCTATATCTTTTGTCCGAACACACCCTACCTATCTTGCATCTTCAAGCAGGGGGATTAAAATTAATCGAAATATAAAAGTAGTACCCACAAAAGCGATTGGCACCAGGCATGTGTCTACCTATGATAATCTGGAAAATCAAAGTGTTAAATGGATGATGACGCAGCTGTACCATAAGCTAACTGCACTAATTGACAAATTAATAGAAGACAGATATGTAAAAAAAGAGGCGGTGTCGGCTCTAGAAACCAATCATACCGAGTTAAAAAGGCTGTTAAACAATGTGTTTTGGCAACGGGTGAAGACTCTCCAAGCTTCAACTCTTCCTTCTACACTCCGTACGGCACCTCGCTACCGTGAAGCAAGCAGATACTTTATGTTCTTAACGCGAGGATTGGCTCTTAACGGAGAATTTTACCACCTTTCGTTAAAAGATATCGCAACTCTCTACGAATACTGGACGTATGTTAGTCTTTTAAAGAAGCTGCAAACTTACGGCAAGCGGATAGAACAAAACATTATGACAACGACAGAACAAGGGTTGAACGTGAGGATTCAGGCCTCTTACCATCGTTTTCAGGTGGGAAAAGCAGAAGTCACGCTATGGTATCAAAAAGAATATCATCATACTCATACCGTTATCCAAAAGCCGGACTTGCTGCTTGAAGTAAAGCAAGGGGAGAAAAAAAGCGTATATCTTTTTGACGCTAAGTATCGTATTAAACCAAATCACGATACGCCTTCTCCTAGAGAAGAAGATATTAATACCATGCATCGTTACCGAGACGCTATTGTAGAAGAAAATGGGATAAAACCGGTACAAACAGCGATTGTGCTGTTTCCAGGGAAAGCGGAGGGCTATAAGCAGCATCATTTTTATAAAAGTATTGAACGCGTTGGAGTGGGTGCGCTGCCTTTTTTGCCGGGAGAGGAAGGGCTAGTAGAAGAATTTATTGAAACTATTTGTACGGAAGAACCAAATCTTTTCAGCGCTGAGTAGGTAAATAGATAGAACGTGAACAAGCCTTTTTTTATGCGTTGACATAGTGTTAAGTTTTTTATGTTTTGATGACATTTCGAGATTTTAGTTGTATTTTCCTGTTGAATTTTCTAGAATAGTAGAGAATAAAACCGTATCAAAAAGAAGTCGTATCATGTGCAGAGAACGTATCAGGAGGACAACGAAGTGAAAAAGATTCTACTATTCACGTTAGTAGCGCTATTGGCAACTTTTTTTATTGACAGGGTATACAGCGAACGCAACCAAGCGCAACTTCAGCAAACCGTAATTAATGAAATTAAAAAAACAAATCAAAGTAAAGAAGAAGCTTCCATCCTTGATTTTAATGAATTATGTGATTTTAGATGGGATAAAGTATATGTTTTTGGACCGGAAACGACTCGCAGCGAGGTAAATGAAAAGCTGGGCTTCACGTGGTCTGAAGCAAAAGCAAAAGGTATTGGAAAAGATAAAAAAGATAACTTTATTGTCTTTGTAGAAAATAATCAAGTAACGCAATATTTAAAAATACCGGCGTCATATGGAACTATCGTTCCTAAGACTTCTGTTGCAAATGAAAGCTAACGAAGAAATTCGTTAGCTTTTTTATGCTTTCTTTTTTAAGGATGAAGTTTTTTTCTCTGCTGTTGATTTTGTCGGCTGTAAAGTAGAAGGATCTATGCTCACTTTTAACATTTCCATTAAATGTCGAATATCTCTTTCTTCGCTTCCGCTGCTTTTTGTAACTTCGCCTTGATTTATTTTTTGCTGAATGACGTTTTGTAAGGCGTCTCGATAGTTGTTTTTGTAAATAGACGGATTAAAAGAAGTAGATAGCTTATCAATTAATTCCACCGTCACTTGTGTATCACTTTCATTAATGTCAGAATCACGAGATAAGTTAGGGACATCTGTGGCTGAACGAATTTCTTCTTCAAAATGCATCGTGTGAAGAACGAGAGAGCCGCCCACGGAACGAATAATGGCGATTTGCTGTTTGGAATATAAAAATACATTGGCAATACCGACTTTATTCGTTATTTCAAGTGCATTTAACAACGTATAATAAGCTTTTAGGCTCGTTTCTCCAGGAGAGATATAGTAGGGCTTATCAAAAAACAGGGGATCAATGTCATCTAAGGAAACAAAGTGTAACAATTCAACAGCTTTGTTTGCTGCAAAGGGCTCTTTGACACTGTCAATTTCCTGTTGTGAAAGTACAACAAACTGACCGGTGGCTGTTTCGTATCCTTTAACCAGTTCATCGGATTCTACTTCTCGTCCACACGTTTGGCAATGTTTTTCTTGATGAATAGGTGTATGGCAAACGGAGTGTAGCGTGCGCAGCTTTACATCTTTTTCTTCAATTGCTCCGTGGAGTTTAATAGGGATATCAATTAATCCAAAGCTGATTTTACCTTTCCAAGCAGTATGAAGCATAAACGTTCTCCTTTTACTCTTTTTTAGTAGTGTGCCGTAAAACAAATTAGATATCCCATTGTTTTAAAAAGAAAGCTTTCTAAAAAAAACTATGTGCTAAATAAACAATTAAATATTTCCAATAAATCTGCAGGATAACATCTGCAGATTTATTGGAAATCAATAGGGACTATTTGCTGATTAGATTCATTTGTCTCATGTTTAGAAATCGTAATTTCAAGGATTTCGTTACTAAATGTAGCGGTAATTTTTTTATTCATCAATGGAAATGGAAAGTCGATTGTACGTTCAACGCTTTCTTCCATTTGTTCTCTTGCAAGCGTTCCTTGCTTTTCATCATGAAATTCTCTAATACAGTATTTTTTGGCTGTCAGCTGTAAATGGTCAGGTTGTATCTGAACGATAATATCCTTAGGGTGATATCCTAATAATTCAGCTTCGACAATAAATGATTGTTCTGTTTCAAATAAATCTATACGAACGGAATCATAATCTAAATAACTCATAAAGGGATTTGAAAGCATGACTTCTAACAACTCTTGAAAGCCTTTTACAAACATTTGGTCTGCTGGCAGACGCTTGTTTTTCATTTCTGCGTTCCTCCATTATTTAAACTGTTTCACTTTACTATCATATGCGCGTTTATGTACTTAGTGAACTCCTGCGCAAAGAATAAGCTTGAAGTCCTAGCTGTCTTTTCCACACATAAAAAAGCAAGCTCTGTAGAGAGCTTGCCGCTGTTTTACATATCATGTCCGCTATTGTGTTTTTGACGAGAATGCTTACGGTTTTTTACTTTATGAGATCCGCTTAGCGGTTCTGGCTGTCCAGAATTGCTTTTTGGCGCATTTCTTCTGATGTCTTTGCTGCTGTTTTTGTTCATAGTTAAAGCCTCCCTTTCATTTATTAGGGTAGGATAGTGACAGGGAATTTATCCGATGAAAAATTCCCCTTTCTAAAAATAGGTTTAACAAAAACAGGAAATGGGAACAGAAAAAAAGCGCCATGTATAATGACGCCTTCTCGTTAGATTTCATGGAGTTAAACGATTTTGCTTTTCTAACTAGTGATTAGTATATCCAATAAGAGATTGTTTTACTGATTTTTTTTGCGTTTTTTATTATTTTGTTTCTGTTGTTCCGTTAATGGTTCATTTGAAAATTCTTCATTATAACCCGCTCCTTTTCCTTGAGCGCTAGCCGCGTTAGCTCCAGGAATGACGTGGTTTGACTTGCGTTTAGCCATGTTGAATCACCTCCGTTTCTAGCATGCGTAAAAATCAATGAAATATGAATTATTAGAAAAATAAAAGGAAGATGGAAAAAAGTTATAAGCAAAACTTATGTTAATTAATAACATTCTTTTTATTTACTTATGTATAATATTATATTAAGATAGATGGTGAAGGGAATAGAGGATGGGGTAAGTAAATCCTTTATACATAGAATTTTAAGGGGGTAAAAGCAATGACTAAAAAAGACGTTTTTAACGCTCGTTCGTCATTCGATCTTAATGGCAGCACATATAATTATTACCGCTTACAAGCTTTAGAGGAAGCAGGTTTAGGTAACGTATCTAAGCTGCCGTATTCAATTAAAGTATTATTAGAATCTGTTCTTCGTCAGGTAGATGGCCGTGTTATTACAAAAGAACACGTCGAAAACCTTGCAAAATGGGGAACAAAAGATATTAAAGATATCGATGTTCCTTTCAAACCATCTCGTGTTATTCTTCAAGATTTCACTGGAGTTCCAGCGGTTGTAGACTTAGCGTCACTTCGTAAAGCAATGGCTGATTTAGGAGGAGATCCTGACAAAATTAATCCAGAAATTCCAGTAGACCTCGTTGTCGACCACTCCGTACAAGTTGATAAAGCAGGTACAGCTGACTCATTACGAATTAATATGGACCTTGAGTTTCAACGTAATACAGAGCGCTATAATTTCTTAAGCTGGGCTCAAAAATCATTTAATAACTATCGTGCAGTTCCACCAGCTACTGGTATCGTGCACCAAGTAAATTTAGAATATTTAGCAAACGTTGTTCATGCTGTTGAAGAAGATGGTGAATTTGTAGCTTTCCCTGATTCTCTAGTAGGTACTGACTCTCATACAACGATGATTAATGGTATCGGTGTTTTAGGATGGGGTGTTGGCGGTATTGAAGCGGAAGCAGGTATGCTTGGTCAACCTTCTTATTTCCCAGTTCCTGAAGTAATCGGTGTTAAACTTGTTGGTGAATTACCAAACGGCACTACAGCTACAGACTTAGCGTTAAAAGTTACGCAAGTGCTTCGTCAAAAAGGAGTAGTCGGAAAATTCGTGGAATTCTTCGGTCCTGGCGTAGCAGAACTTCCATTAGCTGACCGTGCAACAATCGCTAATATGGCTCCTGAATACGGTGCAACATGTGGATTCTTCCCCGTTGACGCAGAAGCATTAGCATACATGCGTTTAACAGGAAGAGATGAAAAAGACATTCAGGTTGTCGAACAATATACAAAAGAAAATGGTTTATTCTTCACACCAGAAAATGAAGATCCAATTTTCACTGACGTTGTTGAGATTAACCTTGCAGAAATTGAAGCGAATCTTTCTGGTCCAAAGCGTCCGCAAGATTTAATTCCACTTTCTCAAATGCAAACAGAATTCAAAAAGGCTTTAACAGCTCCTGTTAGCAACCAAAGCTTCGGACTTGATGCTAAAGACGTGGATAAAGAAATTACGTTTAAGCTTGCAGACGGTTCAGAAACAACAATGAAAACAGGTGCCATTGCCATTGCGGCTATCACAAGCTGTACGAACACATCAAATCCTTACGTCTTAGTAGCAGCTGGTTTAGTTGCCAAAAAAGCAGTAGAAAAAGGATTGGATGTTCCAGCTTATGTGAAAACGTCATTAGCACCAGGTTCAAAAGTAGTAACGGCTTACTTGCAAAATTCAGGATTACTTCCATACTTAGATAAAATCGGCTTTAACATCGTAGGTTACGGCTGTACGACTTGTATCGGTAACTCTGGTCCATTAGCAGCTGAAATTGAAGAAGCGATTGCAGACAACGACTTGCTTGTAACGTCTGTTCTTTCAGGAAACCGTAACTTTGAAGGACGTATTCATCCATTAGTAAAAGGTAACTATCTTGCTTCTCCGCCGCTTGTTGTAGCATATGCACTGGCTGGAACGGTAGATGTAGATTTACAAAAAGATCCAATCGGTATTGATACAGACGGAAATGAAGTATTCTTTAGTGACATTTGGCCTTCTCAAGATGAAATTAAAGAAGTTGTTAGCCGTACGGTAACGCCTGAATTATTCCGTAACGAATATGAGCGCGTATTCGATGATAACGAGCGCTGGAATGAAATTAAAACAAGTGAAGATGCTCTTTATACGTGGGAGAATGATTCAACATACATTCAAAACCCACCTTTCTTTGAAGGGTTATCAGAAGAGCCAGGTGAAGTAGAACCGTTAAATGATCTTCGCGTAGTAGCGAAATTTGGTGACTCAGTGACAACGGATCACATTTCACCAGCGGGTTCAATTGCAAAAACATCACCTGCAGGTCTTTACCTTCAAGAAAACGGTGTAGAACCAAGAGACTTTAACTCATATGGTTCTCGTCGTGGTAACCATGAAGTGATGATGCGCGGTACATTTGCAAACATTCGCATTAAAAACCAAGTAGCTCCTGGTACAGAAGGCGGCTGGACAACACACTGGCCAACAAATGACGTAATGAGCATTTATGATGCTTGTATGAAATACAAAGAGCAAGGTACAGGTCTTGTTGTACTTGCAGGTAAAGATTACGGCATGGGAAGTTCTCGTGACTGGGCAGCAAAAGGCACAAATCTTTTAGGTATTAAAACAGTAATCGCTGAAAGCTTTGAGCGTATTCACCGTTCAAACCTAGTATTAATGGGTGTTTTACCTCTTCAATTTAAAGATGGTGAAAGTGCGGATACATTAGGTTTAACTGGAAAAGAAACAATTGCAGTAGCAGTTGATGAAACAGTAAAACCACGTGATCTTGTAAAAGTAACAGCAACTGATGAAGCTGGAAACAAAAAAGAATTTGAAGTACTGGTTCGTTTCGATAGTGAAGTTGAAATTGATTACTATCGCCACGGTGGTATCCTTCAAATGGTGCTTCGTGATAAATTACAGTCTAAAACACATGCGTAAGGTATAAAGAAAAAGAGCGGTTCTCATGAGCCGCTCTTTTTTTATGCAAACGCACCGTTTTCGACAAAAAGTGAGAGGGGAATATGTTATATTATAAAAGAAAATGCCTGATAAAAGGATTATTTTAGTAGATATTGCACATATCTATTAGTACATAGATTATCATTTTTTAGAAGAAATAAAGGAGCCGATCATATGGTTAAAAAAATAATTGCGGTCTTGCTTCTAGTAGGCTTTCTTAGCTACGCACTTTGGCAAGGGCTTTCTCCAAATGAAGCATCCGATAATTCTAACTTAAGCGAATACAAGGATTTAAATATCAAAAAAGGCGATAGTGCTCGTCAGGCTTCGGGTCAAGCTTATGGGTTGGAACCAAAAGATACAGCGCCTCCGTTTACACTGTCAGATACGAGCGGGAAATCCGTTCAATTATCGGACTTTAAAGGAAAAAAAGTTATTTTAAACTTTTGGGCAACATGGTGTCCGCCGTGTCAAAAAGAAATGCCCGATATGCAAGCGTTTTATGAGAAATATGGAAACGATGTACAGCTGCTTGCGGTTAATTTAACTTCATCAGAAGGCAGTAAACAGGCAGTATCTAAGTTTCTTAAAGAAAAACAGTTTACCTTTCGTGTATTATTGGACGACCAAGATAGTGTAGGAAGTAAAAAATATCGGGTCTCCACCATTCCGACATCTTATTTTATAGATGAAGAAGGGAAAATTGTTCAACGAGTTAATGGTCCAATGACCATTAAACAAATGGAAACATTTGCTCAACAAGCAGCGAATTAACTTCGCTGCTTGTTTTATTAAAAATGAAACTTATTTACTTTACCATCGTATATATAGATAAGTCAGTAAACATGTCAAACTTTCTTACAACTTTTCAAAAAGTATGTTTACTTATCTGACAAATTGGTTACAATATAGATAGTTGTATGATATCAGTTTCTTTAGATTTTTCAGATTTTTCACAAAAATTACATAAAGTAGGTGTTGGAATCATGAGAAAATTACGCAAACGTTCATTTGAAGAGTTAGTGCAAGAAAATAAAACGCAGCTTTTAAAAGATCAGTCAGAAATTGAACGCATTGAAATAGAAATTGAAAAGCGGTTAGAAGATCGTATGCTTGAAAGAGCTGAATAACTTTAAAGTAAGTTGGTTAGAGTAACGGTGAGGAGGGGATAAGCATGGGAAATCCTAAAAAACAAAGCAAACCTTTTGTTCCGAATCACATCGGCACTCAACCGAGAGAAGCTGGTGGAAATAACGGAAAACAAATGCAAGATAAATCCGGCAAGCATCCTCAAGTTATTCAAACCAAAGGTGAATGAATAAAAAGTCGCTGAATTCAGCGACTTTTTATTATTTGAATTCTACTGTGAATAAATAAACGTAAGGGTTGCTCGAAATAAGCTCTTTAACAACTTCTCCGTCATCGGTTGAAAGCGGAGCAACTCGTATGCCACTGCCATCGTCACCAAATAAAGCAGCAACTGGATATGGTTTATTCATTTTCACTTTTTGTTTTCTCTCTAATCCAGTAAAGGAATAGCCGTTCATTTTTGGGGGTTTTTCCTCTTCTATTCCTAGGTTTGTATCGTTGCTTCCCACATTAAACATAACTTTGTGAGTATCATCATCGATTTTATATGTAATAGCAAACATGTCAAATTCTTTTGAAACAGTCAACCCTCCTGAGAATAAAGGTTGTTTGGTTTTTCCCTTTTCATAATAAGTAGCTTTTACATGAGCTTCTTTTGCGCCACTAGGAGCTTTAACATCGTATGCAATGATATTGCTTTTGAAGTCTAAGTTTGTCACGGATAACATTTTTTCTTCATGTTTTGAGTAATGGTGAGGCTTGATAGAGCCACTTGGTGTCAATTTTGATGCCAATGAAGTTTGCGACATAAAAAATACGGCAAGCACTGCAATAAAGATGACGCTTAGTAATGCTATCATTCGTTTGGTCATAGCGTTTCCCCCTTTGTATGTACATATTACCATATTATGTATGTTTTATATATATTTTTAACTTAATTGTAATTATATTATGTAAACTAAAATCATTTTTTTCCACTTATAGAGATGAACAAATCCGGCATACTACAATTGTAACAAAGTTATTTTGAGGAGGAAGATACAATGGCATGGAATAAACCAAATCCAGACGATCGCAGTGATAACGTTGAAAAATTACAAACAATGGTGCAAAATACAATGAAAAACATTGAAGAAGCAGAAGAAGCAGCTGCATGCAGCACTGAAGAAGAACGTCAGCGCATTCAGCAAAAAAATCACAATCGCGAAGTAAGTATCGAAGCAATGCGCAGCGAAATAAAAGATGAGTCAGAAGCTCGTCAAAATGGTTACGAAGGTACGATTTAATAAATAAAACAGCGACAATAAGCAGCTAAAAATAAACGATTTTAGCTGCTTTCTTTCTATATTTTTTTAGTAAGGTCAATACTAATACAAACTAGCGAAGAGGTTTATGCAGGTGAAAAAGAAAGTAATAAGGATTTTGGTCAGTTTACTTGTCGTCTTGATTATTGTGGGCTCTTATCACACGCATAAGCCCTTGCCTAAAGGAGTTTCATACGAAAGTAAGCCCCACAAAGTGGAAGATGTATTTCTTTTATCAGACCTAACGTATCAAGACCAGCAGACGTCTGTTTCTGAACAACATATTTTTCAAGCAGTTATGAATGCAATTGATGAAGCAAAAACTTTTATTATTATGGATATGTTTCTATTTAATGGCTACTATAACCATGGGCAAAAGTTTCCTCACCTTAGTGATACCCTTGCAAGTAAGCTGATTGAAAAGAAACGAAAACATCCTAATGTCGAAATATTCTTTATTACGGATGAAATAAACACAACCTACGACTCACATGATTCAAAGTGGTTAAATTCACTGCGGCTGAACGGAATCAAAGTGGTGCAAACTAATTTATCTAAGCTCAGAGATTCCATTCCACTATATTCTGCAGTGTGGAGAACTTTTGTTCAGTGGATGGGTGAAAAAGGAACCGGGTGGATAACGAATCCTTTTGGAAATAATGCGCCTAAGGTAACGGCCCGTGCTTATTTTAAGTTGTTAAATGTAAAAGCTAATCACAGAAAAGTAGTAGCAACCGATCAAAGCGTTATTATTTCTTCTGCCAATCCTCATGATGCAAGTTTTTATAATTCTAACATGGCCTTTGAAGTAAAAGGGAATATCATTGGAGATGTGGTAAAAAGCGAACAAGCCGTGTCTGATTTTTCTTACGGAGGAAGGTTACCTCTATATAAAAAGAAAGAAAAAGAAAAGGGAGACCTCTATGTTCAGCTGCTAACAGAAGGCAAAATCTATAAGCACGTATTAAGTGGTTTACGTCATGCTAAACAAGGTGACGATGTGTGGCTTGGCATGTTTTATCTTGGAGATCGAGACGTAATAAAGGCCCTTTTGAAAGCTTCTGAACAAGGAGCAAACGTACGGTTAATTTTAGATCCTAACGAAAATGCGTTTGGAAGAAAAAAGTTCGGACTGCCTAACCGTCCAGTAGCGGCAGAACTCGTTAAGAAATCTAAAGGTAATATTAAAATTCGCTGGTATCATACAGGAATAGAGCAGTATCATTGTAAAACCTTATTAATTCAAAACAAAAGAAACGCCACTATTATTGGAGGGGCAGCAAATTTCACCAAGCGAAATTTAGCTGATTTAAACTTAGAAACGGATATTAAAATATCAGGATCTTCTAACGAAAAGGTTATGACCGAACTAAACGCTTATTTTGACCGTCTATGGACAAATAAAGGTCACACATATACGCTTCCCTATAAAAAGTATGAAAATAAGATGACGCGGCTGGAAACATTGATATACCGAATTCAAGAAGCGCTTAGTCTTACAACCTACTGAGTCAGGACCAAACTAGTAGGAGTATATTCTCCTTATATGGTAAGATAAAACAGGAACAGTGCAATAGGAGGTAGAATCATGCTAGTATCGAAGAAAGAAATCGAAGTGCGCTATGCAGAAACCGACCAGATGGGCGTTGTGTATCATGCTAACTATTTAGTATGGATGGAAATAGGCCGAACGCAGTTTATTAGTGATTTAGGTTTTAGCTATGCACAAATGGAAAGAGACGGTGTGCTGTCGCCAGTTATTGATATACAGGCGTCATATAAAAAGCCGCTTCATTATGGCGAGACAGCTGTGGTACATACTTGGGTTGAGAACTATGACGGTCTACGCGTTGTGTACGGATACGAGATTTTTAATTCAAATGAAGAACTTGCGTTAACAGGAACATCGTCGCACGTATGTGTGAAAAAAGAAAACTTTAAGCCTATTTCGATTCGCCGTAATTATCCGGAATGGCATAAAGCCTATGAAGATGCCAAAAAGCAGGGTTAAGCGTAAAAATAAAAAGCATCGATAAATCGATGCTTTTTTCTTACGCTTCGTAATGAAAGTCAGGTTCTTTTGTTTCTTCATTATAGTTCACGGTCAAATCATGACCATCAAAGTACCAAAGGTCTTCATCTTCTACGAAAAATGTTAAACCGTCAACTTTTGTTTCAACGCCAACGTTTTTAGGAGAATCTGTGTTTACACCTAAAGAAAAACCTTTTTGAACGTTGCTGCATCCGCCGTAGCGAACAAAAAAGCGAATTGTTTCGTTTCCTTCTAGCATCATTTCGTCTTTGTACCACGTAGCTGCTGCTTCTGTTACTGTTAATTTCATTAATTATGCTCCTTCCAATACTGCGGATACATTTATTATAGTAGAAAGATAGATAAATTACCAATATATACGAATCCAGCTAGGAAGGAATGAGATAAAATAAAACGATTTAATATAGAGGCGAATGCTTCATTTCTATATTAAATCGTTTCATTCTTTCATTTAAAATCATATTGTTTTCCAATAGTTTCCCAGCAGTGAACGCAGTAGCGGCTTCCTTCTAGCTGTGAATCCATTTTCTTATTTCGTTTGCAAATAGGGCATTTTTTCTTCACATCATTCACCTCCTTATTTTAGTATCAGTATAACTAATAAACAAGAAATGTATTCGCTTACAAAGTAGTTATAAAAAAAGAAATAAGAGGAAAATCCTCTTATTTCTTTTTACCTGATAAAAATGTGACTTTCGGTTCTGTTTTGTTAAGAATTCGCGTAATGTTTGCCCGGTGTCTGTAAATGACAAAGGCTACAATTACACCAATAATCATAATAAGCATGTAGTCTTGTTTAAACAGCGTGTAGATAAAGGTTAATACCCCGGTAACCATTGATGACAGTGATACATACTTTGTTATGTATAAGCAGATAAAAAAACATAATAGCACGAAAACAAATAAAAGAGGTTCATAACATAAAATCACTCCGGCAGATGTGGCAACAGCTTTCCCGCCTTTAAATTTCGCGAAAATAGGAAAAATATGACCAATGACAGCAAATAAACCAATGAAGAGAATGTTTTGATTTGTATCAAATAAAAGCGGTAAAGAAGCTGCTAGGGTGCCTTTTAGAATGTCTCCAAGCGTAACGATAATTCCGGCTTTTACACCTAATGTACGAAATGAGTTGGTGCCGCCTAAATTGCCGCTTCCATGCTCTCGTATATCGATGCCGTATCCTAGTTTTCCAACAACTAGTCCAAAAGGAATAGAGCCCAAGATATAGGCAAGAATAGGTAATAAATAATTCATGTTTGAAAGCTCCTTTATTTCTATATCGTTTCTATTTTACCATGAGATACTTAAAAAAACATAGCTAGTTTTGGGTGAGAGACAATAATTTTAAAAAAAGAAGACGTTTACAAAAATAGAGAAAACGGGTACTATATGCAGGAAATCAACTGTAAATCGCGAATGTTGTTCAGTACATATTATATAGCTAAGAGAGGTAATAGACATGTCCATTAAAATTCCTTCCCGTCAAGAGCTTGGTAAAATATTAAAAAAAAGCAAGCGCATTGCTGTAGTAGGTTTATCAGATAATCCTCATCGAACATCTTATATGGTTTCAGAAGCCATGCAGCAGCAAGGTTACGAGATAATTCCGGTGAACCCCACAATCAACTCAGCGCTCGGCGTAAAAGCCGTATCTTCATTAAAAGAAGTTGAAGGGCATATTGATATCGTTAACGTATTTCGTCGCTCTGAGCATTTGCTTGAAGTTGCAGAAGAGTTTTTAGAAGTAGATGCAGACGTATTTTGGGCACAATCTGGTTTAATTAATGAAGAAGCATATGACCTGCTCGCTAAAAAAGGGTATACTGTAGTTATGGATCGTTGTATAAAAGTTGAGCATGCTTTAACAAAGTAAGATCTATAAGCAGAACAACCAACCCATGCACACTGCTTGCATGGGTTTCACCATGCGTTGAAATAGTAAGAGAGTTTCCGCTACAATAGACGTTAGACAGCTAGCTTTATCAGGCTTATAATCCATGAATACACAAGATATTGCTTTTATAATACGGAAATTTGTGCTAAAATCTTGTAAGTACGCAAAAATAGAAACATACGTTCTGTTGATGCGAACACTATAAAATTAAAAGATAGGATACATGATCATTTATTCTTAGACACGAAGCGCAAACGTTTGTGTTTCATACATAATGTAGTAATGTTCGTTGTGATGAAAGGGGTAGTATGAATGGCTCGGAAACAACAATTTAATTATAATGAAGATGCAATTCAAGTACTAGAAGGATTAGATGCCGTTCGTAAACGTCCTGGTATGTATATTGGAAGTACGGATACACGAGGTCTGCATCATTTAGTATATGAAATCGTCGACAACTCTGTCGATGAAGCTCTAGCAGGCTACGGAGAAGAAATTATTGTAACCATTCACAAAGATAATTCAATTTCTGTACAAGATAAAGGTCGAGGTATGCCAACGGGCATGCATAAACTAGGAAAACCAACGCCTGAAGTTATTTTAACCATCTTGCATGCAGGAGGTAAATTCGGACAGGGTGGATATAAAACAAGCGGAGGCTTACATGGAGTAGGTGCATCTGTTGTAAATGCGCTGTCTGAATGGTTGACTGTAACTATTCATAGAGATGGATTTATTTATGAACAGCGCTTTGAAAATGGAGGAAAGCCGGTTACCACTCTAGAAAAAATAGGGAAAACGAAAAAAACGGGAACAACGATTCATTTCAAACCGGATGCCACGATTTTTTCAACAACCGTGTACAATTATGATACGCTTTGTGAACGGCTCCGCGAATCGGCTTTTCTGTTAAAAGGATTCAAAATAGAGTTAATCGATAAAAGGCATGATCGTTACGATATCTTTCATTATGAAACAGGTATTCAAGCCTTCGTTTCATATTTAAATGAAGAAAAAGATTCACTTCATCCAGTCGTCTTTTTTGAAGGGATTCATCATAATATTGAAGTTGAATTTGCCTTTCAATTTAACGATGGTTATTCTGAAACCATTTTATCATTTGTTAATAATGTTCGTACCAAAGATGGCGGAACGCATGAGTCCGGTGCAAAAAGCGCTATGACGCGTGCATTTAATGAATACGCCCGTAAAGTAAGCCTGCTAAAAGAAAAAGACAAAAACTTAGAAGGAACAGATATACGAGAAGGCTTAGGAGCCATCGTTTCCGTTAGAATACCTGAAGAATTGCTTCAATTTGAAGGACAAACAAAAGGAAAGTTAGGTACCAGTGAAGCTCGTTCGTCCGTAGATGCAGTTATTTCTGAAAAACTTGCCTATTTCTTAGAAGAAAACCCGGACGTAAGCTCTCTTCTTGTAAAAAAAGCAATCAAAGCTGCTCAAGCGCGTGAAGCGGCCCGAAAGGCGAGAGAAGACGCAAGGAACGGGAAGAAACGAAAGCGTCAAGAAACCGTTCTAAGCGGGAAGTTAACACCTGCGCAATCAAGAAATCCTCAGAGAAACGAACTGTACTTAGTCGAAGGGGATTCCGCCGGAGGTTCAGCAAAACAAGGAAGGGATCGCCGCTTTCAAGCTGTGCTGCCACTGCGAGGGAAGGTTATCAATACCGAAAAAGCCAAGCTTCAAGATATTTTTAAAAACGAAGAAATTAGTACAATCATCCACGCGATAGGCGGAGGAGTAGGCGCAGATTTTACAATTGATGATATTAACTACGATAAAATAGTCATCATGACCGATGCGGATACGGATGGCGCTCATATTCAAGTGCTTCTGCTAACGTTTTTCTACCGCTATATGAAACCGCTTGTGGAAGCAGGAAAAGTATTTATTGCTCTTCCACCGCTCTACAAAGTAAGTAAAGGGTCAGGTAAAAAAGAAGTGGTTGAATATTCATGGAGTGACGAAGAATTGCAAGGTGCAATTGACAAGGTAGGAAGAGGCTATATGATTCAGCGCTACAAAGGTCTCGGTGAAATGAACGCAGATCAGCTTTGGGAAACAACAATGAACCCAGAGACGCGTACGCTGATTCGTGTTCGTATTGATGATGCTGCCCGCGCTGATCGTCGTGTGACCACTTTGATGGGCGATAAAGTAGAACCTCGCAGAAAATGGATTGAAAGTAACGTAGCATTTGGATTAGAAGAAGATCCAAATATTTTAGATAATGAAAATGTATTAACGGTCGCAGAGGAGGACGTACAATGACACAAACAGAACGCTTTTTAGATTTACCTCTTGAGGATGTACTAGGCGACCGTTTTGGTCGATACAGTAAATATATTATTCAAGAGCGCGCATTGCCGGATGCAAGAGACGGGTTAAAACCCGTTCAGCGCCGTATTTTGTATGCAATGCACGTAGATGGAAATACAGCAGAAAAAGGGTTTCGCAAGTCAGCTAAAACTGTAGGAAACGTAATTGGTAACTATCACCCTCATGGTGATTCATCTGTATATGATGCCATGGTTCGAATGAGTCAAGAATGGAAAGTTAGAAATGTATTAATCGAAATGCACGGAAACAACGGAAGTATTGATGGAGATCCCCCAGCAGCAATGCGTTATACAGAAGCGCGCCTTTCATCGATTGCTGCAGAACTTCTACGAGATATTGACAAACAAACGGTTGAGTTTGTGTCTAACTTCGATGATACAAGCAGCGAACCAACTGTGTTACCGGCTATGTTTCCTAACTTGCTAGTGAATGGATCCACGGGTATTTCAGCTGGTTATGCTACGGAACTTCCTCCCCATCATTTAGGTGAAGTAATTGACGCAACGATCATGCGAATTGATAAACCAACGTGTACAATTGAAGAGTTGATGACGGCTATTCAAGGTCCTGATTTTCCTACGGGGGGAATCATTCAAGGTGTAGACGGAATTAAGAAAGCCTACGAGACAGGTAAAGGGAAAATTATTATTCGCGGAAAAACGGAAGTGGAGTCCATTCGCGGCGGAAAACAGCAAATTGTTATTACGGAAATTCCATTTGAAGTAAATAAAGCCAACCTTGTTAAGAAAATGGATGAGCTTCGTTTAGATAAAAAAGTGGAAGGCATTGCTGAAGTTCGCGATGAAACGGATCGTACCGGCCTGCGTATCGTAGTAGAACTAAAAAAAGATGCAAATGCTCAAGGAGTACTTCACTTCCTTTATAAAAATACAGATCTGCAAGTACCGTATAATTTTAACATGGTTGCTATTGCTAAAAAGCGACCAAAGCTTATGAGTTTACCTAACATTCTTGATGCTTATATTGATCATCAAAGAGAAGTGGTAACAAATCGTTCTAAATACGAACTGCAAAAAGCACGTGAACGCGAACATATTGTAGCAGGATTGATTAAAGCACTGTCGATTTTAGATGAAGTTATTGCAACCATTAGAGCTTCTAAAGATAAGCGCGATGCTAAAAATAATTTAATTGCTAAATATGAATTTACAGAACCTCAAGCAGAAGCGATTGTGTCGCTTCAATTATACCGCTTGACAAACACGGACATTACAGCTCTACAGGCGGAAGCTGAAGAGCTAGGTGCTAAAATTAACGATTTAGAAGAAATCTTACATAGCGAGAAAAAACTTTTTAATGTAATCAAAAAAGAATTACGCCGTGTAAAAAAGCAATACAGTACAGAACGCCGCTCAAAAATTGAAGCAGAAATCGAAGAAATTAAGATTAATCTGGAAGTGATGGTTCCATCTGAAGAAGTGATGGTAACAGTCACAAAAGACGGATACGTAAAACGAACAAGTCTTCGTTCTTACGCTGCGTCTAACGGGCAAGACTTCGGTATGAAAGATACGGACCGAATTTTAGCGAAATATGAAATTAATACAACCGAAACACTGCTCATCTTCACAAACAAAGGGAACTATTTATATATGCCAGTGCACGAACTTCCTGATATCAGGTGGAAAGACATGGGGCAGCATATCATGAACATTGTTCCAATTGATAAAGAAGAGCAAATTGTACGGGCGATACCGGTAAAAGAATTTAAAGAAAATCAGTATCTGCTTTTCTTTACGAAAAATGGTATGGTCAAAAAATCCGAATTACTTCAATATAAAGCACAGCGCTACTCCAAAGCTCTTGTTGCCGTTAATTTAAAAGGCGATGATGAAGTAGTCGATGTATATCAAACAGATGGTAAAAAACAAGTATTTATTGCCACTCGCTCTGGCTACGGACTGCGTTTCCGGGAAGAAGAAATCAATATTGTAGGAACTCGCGCTTCTGGTGTAAAAGGAATTAACTTAAAAGACGAGGATTATGTTGTAAGCGGCGTTGTCTTCGATGAAGATGAAGCTCTATCAACGGAATTATTTATCGCCACGCAGCGAGGAGCTGTGAAAAAGACAAAAATTACTGAGTTTGAAGAATCTGCACGAGCAAAACGAGGGCTAGTGATGGTCCGAGAACTGAAATCTAATCCGCATCAAATTGCAAAAGTAAAAGTAATCTCTAAAGAACATTACATGATAGTGGAATCATCTAAAGGTCAGATCGAGCAGGTTGATCCATCTACAATGCGAGCTAGCGACCGATACAGCAACGGTTCATTCGTATTGGACCAAAGCGAAGCTGGAAATTTAGTTGATGTGTGGCTGGAAGAAAAATAACAAAAAAAGTAGTAAAGTTTTTAAAGCTTTACTACTTTTTTTGTTTAATATTTTAAATTAAACTATGTTCTAAATAAACAATGTGAAATAATTTTCCTACTCTTTATCCCAAATAAACATAATATACCTCCTACACAAGCCTTTAAGAAACTTTTGAATGTTCCAATTGTCCTAAACATATATATAAAAGAACATCTAGGAGGTGTTATACATGAACTCTTTTATTCACGTAACTCCTAAAACAAAACTTTTTGTTCGGGATGTTGGAAAAGGGGAACCCGTTCTTTTCCTTCACGGGTGGCCTGTTAACGCTAAAATGTACGAATACCAATTTACAACGCTTCCGGCCCGCGGTATTCGATGTATCGCCCCTGATCTTCGCGGATTTGGAAAATCAGATGCGCCTTTCACCGGCTATTCTTACAATCAATTAGCAGATGATATTCGCATGTTAGTAGAAAAGATGGGACTTAAAAATTATACGCTAGTAGGCTTTTCTATGGGGGGAGCCATTGCCATTCGATATATGAGCAGACACTTAGGATATGGAGTGAAGAAGTTAATTTTATTAGGGGCAGCGGCTCCAAGCTTTATTCAAAAAACTGATTTTCCATATGGACTTCCTGTTGAAGAAGTAAATACAATTATTCAAAATACGTATAGAGATCGTCCTAACATGCTTGAAGACTTTGGGAAAAAGTTTTTTAATCAGCCTACCAGCTCAGCTTTTAGAGGATGGTTTCAAGATTTAGGTTTAGAAGCATCTGGCCATGGAACGATTAAAACTGCGGTGTCTTTACGAGACGAAGACTTGCGGGAAGATTTGGGTCAAATTTTCGCTGAGACATATATATTACACGGAAAAAAAGATCAAATTTGTCCATTTGATCTTGCAAAAGTTATGAATCGCCATATTTCATTTTCTACACTTATTCCATTTGAAAATAGTGGACACGGCCTTTTTTACGATGAACGTGAGAAAGTAAATGACACCCTTATTGAACTCATCGCTAAAAGCTCAGCCCATAAGTAAGGATACACATTTAAAACCGAATTGGCAGCCAAACAAAAAAAGTAAAAAACCAGCACCTAACGTAATGAGGCGAAAAAGCTTAGGCGTGATAAATTTTCTTGTGAAATGAATGCTGCTCGCAATATTTAAATTCCAAAGAATGATGCCAAAAATAATAAAGAAGCTGTGAAAAAAGACGGATAGCCACGTTTGACTTTGGAGGCTTTCGCTTAAGCTTGACCCAAATACGCCAAACCAAAACACAATATTTAAAGGGTTCATAAGAGCAATGAAGAAACCTGTAAAAAATGACTTATCTCTTTTAGCAGGGGGGGTATTTATATCTACTGAAAAGGAACGAGAGACAGCTTGTTTCATACTTTGAAAGCCAATAAATGTGAGCATGACAAAGCCAGTTGCATACAGTGCAACAGTAACAGCCTGCATCTGAACAAAAGGTGTTAACCCTATTAAAATGAGGAGCATAAATAAAATATCGGCCGTCATGCCTCCTAAACCAACTAGCCAAGAAGCCCAAAATCCTTTTGTCAGACCTCTTTTAATCATTTCTATATTAATTGGCCCTACCGGTGCTGCGAGACTAATACCTAGAATTATTTGTTTTATAGCAATCAAAAACCACTCCACGAACACAGCCTCCTTTCTAACTTGTCCAATAGTAGCTTATATATATATAGATTAGAGTTTTATAATTTAGAAGCGGCATTTAGTTAAAAATACTCATAAACTTTTTTTTTTTTAATACACATGTAACGTTGATTTCCATAAGGAGGGTTTTAATGGCATCAAAAATGCTTTTTCGAGCTAATGAGATTTTAGAGTCCACGCATGTCCCGTTCTGGGGAAAAGATGCTTTTCAATATTTCCAAAGCGATATATTATCAGAAGAAAATCCATTTCCCTGTATATTAGGGGTAGAAGGCTTTAAAAAAGATTTACTGCGTTTTTCATTTGTGACTACTCCTTACAACTATCAAGATATTAGGCATGCAGCGTCGGCACTTAGAGAATACATAGATACATTTAAGAGCATAGGTCGCTATACATCCTTTGTGTTATTCTTTAAGCCTGAACATAAAGAACGTTCAATGGAAGAGTACGAAACGATGTTTTGGGATACGCTGACGTTTCTTCATCAAATTGATCAAAAGAAATGGCCGCAAGACATTCCAAAAGACCCGAAAGATGCATTATGGGAGTTTTGTTTTCACGGAGAACCTATTTTTGTCGTCTGTAATACGCCTGCTCATTCTTTACGTAATAGCCGTAAGAGCAGAGGATTTATGATTACATTTCAGCCGCGGTGGGTGTTTGAAGGTATGACAGGAGATTCAAAAATAGGGAAGCACGTACAAAAAGTCGTTCGCGATCGGTTAAAAACATATGATGACGTATCAGCTCACCCCGAGTTAGGCTGGTATGGGCAGCAGGAAAACCGAGAGTGGAAGCAATATTTTTTACACGACGATAATAACTATACTACCGGACAGTGTCCATTTAAATTAAAAAGGAGTGAGCAGCATGGACGTAAAAAAAGCCTCTATTAAAAAAGGAGTTGGCGGAAAGTTTGAAGAAGTAATTAAAGAGCTGCTTCCGGCGTATACTGGATACGTTGAAGTACAGCACGATATTGCTTTTCAAACACATCCGTCTCATACGCATCCAACTGATGAAATTCTTCATATACTTGAAGGATCTATTTACTTTACAGTTGAACGTGATACGGTTCTATGTCAGGCAGGAGATCGGATACATTTACCGAAACAAACGGTTCATTCTTCAAAAGCCGGTCCTGATGGATGCACATACGTTATTTCCATTTTAAAATAAAGACGAAAGAAGATGATGCTTATGCTACGTTCCCGTCCAGTGTTGCTGCTTATTGATGTACAAGAAGGGTTTTATTCACCTCAGTGGGGAGAAAGAAACAATTTAGATGCAGAAAAGAATATGCTGACGCTACTGCAAGCATGGAGGCGTCAAGACTATCCTGTCATTCACGTGCAGCATGCATCAGAAAATCCAGATTCTCCTTTACACCCAAGTTCAAAGGGATTTCAGTTCAAAGAAGGATTTGGTCCACAAGAAGACGAATATTTAATTCGCAAACACGTGAACAGCTGCTTCATTGGAACAGAGCTAGATAGCTATTTAAAATCAAATGGCTATGATACGCTTATCTTAATAGGACTAACTACTAATCACTGCGTCTCTACGACTGCGCGCATGGCTGGAAATCTAGGGTATAGGACGTATGTTGTGAACGATGCAACGGCTTGCTTTGATTGTACATCCTACGATGGGAAAACAAAGCTGTGTGCAGAAGATGTACATACATTCGCACTGTCTTCCTTGCACGGAGAGTTTGCAACGGTCGTTTCTACAAAAGAGACACTTCAAGTTCTTCAAACCTTTCAATATGCTCAAAATCATAACTGATGTGCATGCGCACATCGGTTTTTTATGTAGATTATGTTTCTTAAAAGAAGTAAAATAAAGATAATTCTATACTATAAGGAGTTTGTACATATGATCATTCGTTATGCTAAAGAAGAAGATTTACCTATGCTTGTTGAAATTTATAATCAGTCCGTTCAAACAAGTGCTGCTACTTTTGACTTAACGCCTGTAACAGTGGAACAAAGAAGGGGCTGGTTTAATAATCATATTAGCAATAAACTTTTTCCACTTATTGTTGCGGAAAAAGATGGAGTAGTAGCGGGCTATGCTTCGCTTTCCTCGTATCGAGATAAAGAAGCATACATTCAAACAGTAGAGCTATCGATTTATATTGATAAAAATCAACAAGGGCATGGTATTGGAAAACAGCTTATGAAGCGCATTTTGGAATTGGCTAAAGAACTCGACCATCACGTTGTCATTTCAGGAATTACAAAAGGGAATGATATCAGTATCAAAATGCATGAGCAATTTAATTTTACGTTTTGCGGAGAATTTAAAGAAGTAGGCTGGAAATTTGATCAGTGGCAAGATGTGCTTTTTTATCAGCTTATTTTATAAGATGTATGACACCTTTACACATTGTAACGTTTTAGTTTCATGTGTAAAGGTTATTAAAATAATAAGTTGTTTTATTATTTTAATACGAAAAGTGTTAGCTATCATGAATACACATTTTCAGTATCAACATCTAAGAGCTGTGCCGAAAAGATGGTCCAAAAAAGAACTGCATATCCAGCTGAATAGAATCAAACACAATTCTGAACTATCTACTATAGCAGCAGATCCGCTTTTTCATCTGTTAGAATGTACCCATTCGGGCCTTCAAACGAAACAAGAAATCATAGACTACATCCAAACCATTCCTAATCACCAACTTCCATCTTTTATAACTCATTTAAGCAGGTTGATTCAGCGTATTTATTATATAGAAGCTGCTGATTACCATAATCGCCCCCTCAAAGGTTATATGCTTGTTATGAAAAATCAACCCGCCTATATATCTCTTCATTTTGCTGATCAGCTCATATAAAAAAAGCTCTCTATTCAAAAGAATAGAGAGCTTTTTTTATTCGTATTTTTTCACTGTTACTTGACACTCTTTTAACGGGATAAGTTTTGACTTTTTCGTCCATTTGTATCCTAACCAAACAATTAAGAATAAAGGCAGTCCGATATAAGAAACAAGTACACCGTACCAGTCAATCGAGTCACCCATAAACGCCGAATAGTTTTGGCCTAAAATAACAACGGCACATAAAATAAAGGCAAAGATAGGGCCAAATGGGAAAAGTTTTGCATGATATGGAAGTTCACTCAAATCATGACCTTGAGCAACAAATGCTCTTCTAAAACGATAGTGGCTGATCGCAATTCCTAACCAAGCAATAAAACCAGACATACCAGAAGCGTTAAGTAACCATGTGTATACCGCACCATCTCCAAAAAATGAAGCACCAAATGCAAGTGTACCGACAAGTGCCGTTACGATTAAAGCATTAACCGGAACGCCTCGTTTATTCACTTTTGCTAAGAACCTTGGTGCTTTTCCATCTTTCGCTAAGTTCCACAGCATACGTGTAGAAGCATACATACCTGAGTTACCAGCAGATAAAACAGCTGTTAAAATAACGGCATTGATAGCTGATGCAGCAAACGCTAGACCCGCTCGTTCGAATATTAAAGTAAACGGACTTACTCGCACATCATCACTTGCTAAGGAATCCGCTGTGTATGGAATAAGCATCCCGATAACAAAAATAGCTAAAATATAAAATAACAAGATGCGCCAGAAGACTTGTTTAACTGCGCGAGGAACCGTTTTTTCCGGATCTTCACTTTCTCCAGCTGCGACTCCAAGCAACTCTGTTCCTTGGAATGAAAAACCAGCAGCCATAAAAATACCTAATACCGTAAAGAATCCACCGTGAATAGGTCCATCACCAAGCGTGAAGTTTTTAAAACCCGGTGCTTCATTGTTAAAGATACCAAAAATCATCATAATACCAATAACTAAAAAGATAATAACCGTTATTACTTTAATTAACGAAAACCAAAATTCCGATTCACCAAATCCTTTTACAGAAAGGTAATTAAGCCCAAACATAATTAATAAAAAGAGGGCACTCCATAAAATAGAGGAAGAGTTTGGGAACCAAAATTTCATAATAAGGGCTCCAGCGGATAATTCAGCTGCAATCGTAATAGCCCAGTTATACCAGTAGTTCCAGCCGAGAGCGAAACCAAAGGATGGATCTACAAACCGAGACGCATACGTACTAAACGAACCGGCTTCAGGCATATAAGCTGCGAGCTCCGCCAGGCTGGTCATCAAAAAGTAAACCATGACGCCAATGATCGCGTAAGCTAAAAGCGCTCCCCCAGGTCCTGCTGTGTGAATTGCTCCACCACTTGCTAGGAATAAGCCAGTTCCGATGGCTCCTCCTAATGAAATCATCGTTAAGTGGCGAGATTTCAACCCACGTTTTAATTCTTGCTGCTCTTGCATAGATAAATACTCCTTTCGAATGTACGGAAAGAGACGGGATAACATAAAAAAAGCCCGCAGTATATGTGCGCGCTTTTAAATCTGAAAACCGCGTCAACCTTCCGTGAAGATAGCTCTTCACATCATTCGCATGATGTGACAGTTCTGTTCCTGTTCGGAGACAGCCCCAGCTTAAATCAACCGAGAAGTGATTTAAACTTCGGCAATTTTTCCTTTCAAGCAACATCCTCAATGTTCTCTGCATTTCCGTTACTTTACTATTAAAAACTGCGACCTCTACCTCATCGATTAGGATGAGGGTTTTTTATATTCAATTGACATAAAAGAAGTATATCAAATACTAAAACGATTGTCATTATAAAAAATAGATTCAGAAAATAGAAACATCTTTGAAATCTCTCGAATCTATTTTGTGACATATGGTATAATAAATAGTGTCTTCATAATACATAAATATCCGAACGTACCACAGGGGGAGCCGCCGTGCTGAGAGTGAACAAATTGTTCAGACCCTTCGAACCTGTTAGTTAACGCTAGCGTAGGAATGTGGGAATAGTAGCATATATTTGCTTACTCCTGTGTAAACCGTTTGATATGAATGATTCAAAAACAGGAGTGAGAAACGTGAATAAAGCATTACCTTTACAGGCTAAAATTGAAATAGCTATTTTTGCAGCATTGGCTTTTTTAATTGATCTTTTACCTTCTATAAAAATTGCAATAGGCGTAAGCATTTCGTTCTCTATGGTCCCTATTTTTATTATGTGCTTTCGATGGGGAGTCAAAGGAGGAGCTTTATCCGGATTTTTATGGGGAATATTGCAATTAGCTTTAGGAAATGCATATATTTTAACCCCATTGCAAGCTTTTATAGAGTATATTATTGCTGTTACCTTTATTGGATTTGGCGGGGTTTTCTCTAGTTCTATTAAAGGATACTTAGCTAATAATCAAAGATCAAAAGCTTTCTTTTTTATTATCTTATCTTTAATTATAGGAAGTTTTGCTCGTTATTTTTGCCATTTCATCGCAGGCTTAATATTTTGGGGATTTGCTGCACCAAAAGGAATGCCTGTCCTATGGTATTCTTTCTCGATGAACGGGATTTCGATGATTGGGTCGTTACTATCATGTCTAATTATCCTTTCACTATTAATTCCATCGGCATCAAGAATGATTGTAACTAAATCACACTCATAATAAAAAAGACTAAATCTACCAAGGTTTAGTCTTTTTTGTCATTTGTCACCTTTGTTTACACAAAAGTATGTCAGGTTTGATAACATAGTTAGTGAAATATTCAAAAAATTGTTTTATGATAATCACCATATTCAAACGAGATAAGGGATTGATCGTATGCTACAGAAATGGATGATGAGCATAGGGTTAGATATTGGAACAAGCACAACAAAACTGATTGTAAGCAAGCTGTTAATAGCAAATCAACAAAATCAGTTTACGCTGCCAGGCTGTCAAATTATTGATCGTCGCGTAACGTATGCAAGTTCCATCTATACAACACCTATGGTAAACGAGGTTGAAATCGATGTCCGAAGGTTAATACTATTACTAGAAAAAGAATACAAAAAAGCAGGGATCTCCTTAGATCAAGTGGAGGCAGGCGCTGTGATCATTACAGGAGAAACGGCTCGGAAGCAAAATGCAGAGAGTATCGTTCACTATCTAGCTGAACACGCTGGGAACTTTGTTGTTGCAACAGCTGGTGCTGACTTAGAAGGAATGTTAGCAGCAAAAGGATCGGGAGCAATCGAACGCTCTCTTGAAACAAATCAAGTGATTGCCAATATTGATGTAGGGGGAGGCACCGCTAACATCGCTTTATGTCAAAATGGCAAAGTGATAGAGACGTTCACATTGCATGTAGGCGGAAGATTAATTCGTCTGAATTCAGATGGTTTTGTTACCTACGTTTCGCCTTATTTAACTGAATTTTTAAAAAATAATTCTTTGATGCTATATGAAGGTGAAAAAGCAACATTTGAAAAACTCTCTTCTATCTGCCAATTGCTAGCTGAAGAAACCGTGAATTATGTAAGAGCACTGACTCAAACCTCTTCGCTGCTCGTTTCTCCTCATATAAGGTCTTCTATCCAGCCGGAAGCAATCATGGTTTCAGGAGGAATAGGAGCAATGATGAAGAAACAAAAGCCAAAAACAGTGAAGGAAGTGGCCGTACACGGAGATATAGGTCCGCTCCTAGCGTATCACTTTCAATCCATACAGGTATCTCAAGCCGCTGAAACAACGCGCGCTACTGTCATTGGAGCCGGCATGCAAAATACAGAAGTTAGCGGATCAACCGTATACATTGGGTCTAAACGGCTGCCGCTGAAAAATATTCCGATTATAGAGATACCCGTACAGCAAGAGGATGAGTGGAATCCGCAGCTGTTTCAAGAAAGAGCTCGAACGGCATGTATGCAGGCTTCAACTGTTTTCAGTGCAGAAGATCCTCCCGCTGCTATTGCTTTATCTCATTTTCCTTACTGCAGCTATAAGATGCTTCAAGAATTAGCAAAAGTAATAAGCACTGAATTCATTGCTTGTTTTAAGGGAGCTAAGTGCCTCGTTGTTTTATGCGAGCAAGATATTGCTAAAGCTTTAGGACAAGCACTAGCCAAACAGAAGAAAGAATTAGAAATTATTTGTTTAGATCAAATTGATTTTACCCACGGAGATTATATCGATCTAGGGTTACCCGTAGCTGGAGAGGCAATCTCTGTTTCGGTTAAAACGCTCGCTTTTTCATCATAATCCACTGAACATACAAGGAGGAAAAGATGTTTAAAACTACCCGATTGTTAGGAGAAACATTTTCATTTTATAGCTTAAAAGAAATCATGGCCAAAGCAAACGAAGAGCGTTCTGGAGATCAGCTAGCGGGAGTTAGCGCTGAGTCAATGAAAGAACGAATGGCAGCCAAACAAGTTCTAGCTGGTATCACACTTGCTGATATTCGAAATTATCCACTGCTAAGTCCAGATGAAGACAATGTCTCAGCGTTAATCGAAAGTCAAATTGATTCATCGGTTTACGACATTATAAAAAATTGGACAGTAGGGGAGTTAAGAGAATACATCTTATCTGATGAGCATACCGGAGAAGACCTTTTTGCGCTTAGCAAAGGGTTAAGCAGCGAAATGATTGCGGCAGCTACTAAAATTATGTCCAATTTAGATTTAATTCAAGGAGCAGCCAAAATAGAAGTGCAAACCACTTGTCAAACGACTATCGGCCAAAAAGGCGTATTGGCTTCAAGAGCCCAGCCTAATCATCCTTCAGATAACTTAAAAGGAATGAGAGCATCTCTCTACGAAGCGTTAAGCTATGGAATTGGGGATGCGGTTATTGGAATTAACCCCGTTATTGACACAACGGATAATATCTACGCGCTTTTAAATGAAACAAAAAATATAATCAATGAATGGTCCATCCCTACTCAAAACTGTGTGTTATCACACGTAACGAGTCAGATGAGAGCAATCGAAAAAGGAGCATCTGCTGACTTGATTTTTCAAAGTTTAGCAGGAACAGAAGCCGGTAATGATTCATTTGGGATTTCACTCTCTATGCTCGATGAAGCAACAGCGTTAATTCATGAAAAAGGGACGGCAAAAGGTCCAAACCGCTGGTATTTTGAAACAGGACAAGGTTCTGAACTGTCAGCAGAAGCTCACTATAATATTGATCAAGTAACGCTCGAAGCTAGATGCTACGGCTTAGCTCGCCACTACAAGCCTTTCTTAGTTAACACGGTTGTTGGATTTATTGGACCTGAATATTTATATAACAGCAAACAAGTCCTGCGAGCTGGGCTAGAAGATCACTTTATGGGCAAAATGCACGGCTTGCCTATGGGAGTAGACGTATGTTACACCAACCACATGGATGCTGATCAAAACGATATGGATAATTTAAGTATGCTTCTAGGAACAGCTGGGGTGAACTTTGTAATAGGAGTGCCCATGGCTGATGACTGCATGCTAAACTATCAGTCTCTTAGTTATCATGATATCGCAACTGTGCGCAATGTACTTGACCGTACCCCAACGCCGTTATTTCAAAAATGGCTTGAGGATAAGCGTATTATGGAAGACGGACGCTTTACATCAAGAGCTGGAGACCCAACTATTTTTATGAATTTGATTTAAGGAAGGTGGTTACTATGATACCAAAGTCAAATCGCGATCCGCTTGAAATACTTAAACAATTTACCCCTGCCCGCATAGGTGTCGGCCGTACGGGAACAAGACCGCTAACAAAAGACGTTTTATCTTTTCGTACAGATCACGCCGCAGCTGTAGACTCTGTATACGGAACAGTTTCAGAAGATATTCTATCTGAATTTAACCTTTTTTCTGTGGATACAAGAGTGAAGTCAAAAGAACATTATTTAAAACGACCGGATCAAGGAAGATTATTAGCAGATGACGCTAAGAAAGAGATTTTAAAAAACTGCGTGCAGCAGCCTGATATACAAGTAGTGGTATCAGATGGACTGAGCGCTAAGGCAGTTGAAGAAAACATGAGCGACGTGTATCCTGCTTTAATTGATTCCCTGCAGTCATATGGGCTTCGTGTCGGGACTTCATTTTTTGTAAAAGGAGGACGAGTTGCATGTATGGATGAAATTGGCGAGATCATAAAACCAAAAGCACTTGTGCTATTGATTGGAGAGCGACCTGGACTGGTCAGTGCTGAATCAATGAGTGCTTACATGTGCTATGAACCTAACAAAGGCAAAAAAGAGTCTGATCGTATGGTTATTTCTAATATTCATAGAAGAGGAACGCCTCCTATTGAGGCAGCCGCACATATCGGTACCATGATTGACAAAATGATCAAGCAGCAAACAAGCGGTGTACACCTTATTGTCTAAACATCAAAAGGAGGAAACGGTATGGCGTTACAAAAACAATTAAAACCTATTCATTTATGGGCTATTTCAGTCGGCATGGTTATTTCGGGGCAATACTTTGGGTGGAATTACGGGTTTGAACAAGGCGGGATTATCGGACTTGCAATTGCAACCTTGATTGTAACCGTGTTTTATACCACGTTTATGTTCAGCTATGCAGAGCTTTCAACATCTATCCCGCAAGCCGGTGGACCCTCAGCTTATGCAAGAAGAGCACTTGGACCTTTCGGCGGATACATCGCCGGGATTGCATGCTTGCTTGAATTTATTTTTGCGCCTCCTGCTATTGCGGTATCAACAGGAGCATACCTGCACTTTCTTATCCCAGCAGTTAACCCTGTATATGCAACAGTAGGTGCCTTTATTTTCTTTGTTTTACTAAATTTAATCGGGGTAAAAGAAGTAGCAGTGATTGAGCTTACAGCTACCATTGTCGCACTAATTGGTTTATCTATTTTTTATGTAGCTGGTTTGCCTCATGTACAAACATCAAATATTTTTAACGATCATTCATTTATTAATGGTCCAACAGGAGTACTAGCAGCTATTCCATTCGCTGTTTGGTTTTATCTAGCAATAGAAGGCGGAGCGATGGCTGCAGAAGAAGTTGAAAACCCTAAGAAAAACATCCCTAAAGGGTTTATTGGGGCGATTATTACTCTAGCAACCGCAACCTTGTTTACGCTATTTGTAACAGCAGGACTTGGCGGAGGAAGCGGGAAGCTAGCTGATTATCCACTTCCACAGGCGCTGTCTTCTGTATACGGAAACAGCATTTCAACGGTTGTTGCTATTATTGGATTATTCGGATTAATTGCTAGTTTAAATGGAATCATCATGGGGTTTTCAAGACAAACCTACGCGCTTGCACGAGATGGTTACTTTCCTAAATTTCTTGCTAAAACAAATAAAAAAGGAGTTCCTGTCGGCGGTTTGTTGATTCCAGGAGCAATCGGTGTGATTTGCGCTGGATCTGCCACGTTTGCCAATGCTCTTATTATCTTGTCTGTATTCGGAGCAATGATGATGTACTGCATCAGTTTAGTTTCTCTTTTTATTTTACGCAAAAAAGAACCTAACCTGTCTCGTCCTTTTAAAGTAAATTACCCGGTAGTGCCAAGCATTGCCTTAGTATTAGGGATTCTGTGCTTATACAGCATTATAAAATACAGTGTTCTTACAACAAATTTAATGCTGTTTGGTGTTTCTCTACCTTTAATGTACGTGATTCTTGGAATTTTCCTTCTTTCAATTATTTACTATGTTCTTTATGGTTCAAGACAGCTTAAAAAAGAGGCTTCCAATTCATATAAAGAAGCATCTATTAAATAAGTAGAAAAACGGCTGCTGTAAAAGCAAGCCGTTTTTCTTGTGAAATTAAAGGGTTGAGCGTTTTTTTGTAGAATGATATACTAGGTCTGTTTGTTGGAAGAATATACATACATTTATATTAGATAAAGAAGGGGCAATTATGATGAACAAACGTAATACAATCATTATCACGGTTGTTTCATCTATTCTGTTATCAGCCTGTCAGCAAGAAGAAACAATAAAAGACGGAAATACAATGATAGTAGAAAAAGATGCAAAAAAAGTACTAAACGAACCAAAAACACAGGTAGAAAGCATTCAATCAATTGATTTGAATAAAGAAGCAATGAGCGGAAAATTTATCACAGCCTGGATGACTGATTACTTTTCAGCGTTCGGAAAAGCAATTGATCAAAACTCTTTTAATGATCTAAAAGCTTTTTTGAAAGCGGACAGTTCTTTTTATAAAGAGCAGAATCTTCTTGTTGAAAATTTCACACGACAAGGCATCGAGCAGAAGAAGCAAACGTTTCATATTGTCAATTGGTATGAAGAACCTAACCATGTGTTTAAAATACAAACCCACGAGGAAAGCTTATTAAAACAGCCCGGTAAAGATCCTTACAGCAAAGTTTGTGACCGCCTTTATACAGCTGTTTACCAAAACGATACGTTAAAGTTATCGAGTGTAGAACCATTCGACTTTTCATCTAAACCAAATACAAACACTGAAAATCCCACTACACAAACAACAGATTTACACGACTACGATGGAAAATGGACCACTGGCAATGATAACGGATCTCCTATCATTCAATTTCTTGCTACATCCAACTCGGAAGCGACGATTAAAATAAATTCGTACCAGCCACCTAGCAAAATCCGCGTGTCAACCGTTGAACAAAAAAATATTCGCTTTGAAAATAACCAAGCAGCCATTGAATATGAAAATGATGGACAAGGAAATAAAGGCACCATTGTCATTACGCTTAAAGAAAACTCCATTTCGTTACTTGCTAAAACAGATCAAAATAAAAAGGCAAAATGGGGAATTCCAAGCGGTGATTACGTGCTCGATACGTTTGAAAATTAAAGACCATTTTAAGAACAGACTAAATTCGGCGTTGAGGAGGACACCTTATGCATAAAAAATGGACGATCGCATTCGTTCTACTGCTGCTAATGGTTTTGACGGCCTGTGAAGAAAAAGAAACAGTTAAGTTATCCAAACCAACCGAACCTTCCTCAGATGAAGTGATCCCAAAGGATCAAGCTAAGTCATCTATCAAGCCTGATCTTGTATCAGAAAAAAAAGCAGAAAAAACTGCGGTTGAGACGATGAATAAAATTTCAAGTACCTATAAAGAATTAGGCGAAGAGTATGAATGGGATAATGAATCTAACCCTGCTGATTATGAAACGCTAGAAAAAGCGCTAACGCCATATGCAACATCATCTTTAATTGCAACAAAGTTAAAAAGTATCTCCGCTAACTACTACTGTAAAGAATGTAATATGAGCTTTTTCCCTGATGTTAATCATGTTATTCGATTTGAACTTATTAACAATCATGCTGGACAATTTTCGGTGTCAGCCATTGAGCCAATTAGTAAAGAAGGAAGCGGCGGGCTGACCATCTACATGAATTTCAAATACGTAAATAAGCAATGGAAGTTAAATGAATGGGATGAAGTTACCTATCACCAAAAATACCTTAACATTACGGCTGATGAATATATGGAATACGTGAAGTCAATTAATCCTTCTAGCGACATTTCATACCAAGGTGAAACTACTCGCACAAATGAAAAAGGGGAAAAGGAAGAAATCTTGATTTTTAAAGAGAATAATAAAAAATATGCCATCAGCAAAATCAGTTCTCAGCGCATCGACGATTTTAAAGAAGATGAAAAAGAAAAAGAAGAGAAAGAAGAAAAAGAGTTTAATTTTAAAAATATCCAAAAGGTTGATCAAGAAACAGCAGATATTTTTATTGAACATTATTTACGAGATTTAACAAAGTCCATTAACACGAATAAATTTGAACACGTACAGCCATATATCGAGCGGGACAGTGTTCTATGGAATGATCAAAAGCAGCTTGTGAAGATGCTTTATGAAAGGGACATTCGAGAAGAACTTGTTGACTATTCAGTATTAGACGTCGAAACCGCGAGTGAAGAAGAAGGTGAAACGTTCTATACAATCCGAACAAAAGAAGTTATTTCAATTACAACGAACGGTCAAAGTCAAGAAAAAGAGTATTATCGAACGTATACCGTTTCTTATAACGATAAACGGTTGCACTTGACTAAAATTGAATCACTTTAAAAACCATCACGCAGAGCGTGATGGTTTTTATTTACAGATAAGTTCGCAGGATATCAAGATAATTCTTTCCGATCATCGGCTTGTGGCAGTTTTTCTATCCATCCTTTTTTGATCATTATTCGCCCAAAAGAGGAGATCGTTTTTAAATCCCTTAAAATAGAAGCATCGCAATGTCCGGCTACATCTATTCTCATACTAGTTATCATAGCCGCAGCATAATATGTAGTAGCCAAATGAAACAAAAATCCTGCATGAAACACCATTAGTTTATCAGAAAAAAGGGCTACATCAGAATTTGTAATTTCAACATCCAATAAGCGCGGAGACTGCAGATTTTCTTCTTGAAGTAATGAAGAAAAAATGTTTATATTTTTACTGGCTGTATGCAGACATTCATCCATAAAATTATGGATATCTTTATCCTTGGTTACCTGTTTAAAGCCATTCACAAGCGCTTTAGCTGCAATACTCTTTTTTAAGTTAAAATAAATGTTTCCAGCTTCCATTGAGTTCAACTGTCTTTTATCTCCGAATAGGTCCATAACATATCCCCATTCTGTAATTGATTGACCTCTTTCTGTTTTAGAAAAGTAGGGAGATCGTTGATAAATACCTTTTGATATAAGAATTTCAATAGATTTATTATAAAGATCCATCGCATCAATATTGCATTGATAATAATGGTCACGGATATCTTTGCGTGCTGAAACACTAAAAGATATACTATATCCAGCTAATCCATGCATAGTCATTTCGTGTATATATACTAACCAAAAGGTGTCCGTAAACAAAGGAGGAGCATCTAGATTTACATCTTTATCAGTAAAGCCAATCGGCAAATCTAATTTCTCAGCTTTAAAAATATCTCTAAGCACGTACAAATGTTTTTCAGCCAGTTTTAAAGTAAATTCAAAAAGAGAATAAACCTCAGGATCTTTAACCTTTGCTAACACATATTTACTAATGCAAACAGACATGGTGTCTTGGATGTATTGTGTCCATAAGCTTGTAATTTCTGATGACGTCAATCTACTTTTCTGATTTTCCAAATTCGGTACATCCAATTATTACCTAAACTCCTACTAGTGTTCCCAAAACATTGCTGTCTAACACAATCAAAATACTTTAGTTAAATAACGCAAGATAACTCTTCCTTATCAAGCGTTCATATGATAAAGTAGAGAAATAAGCGGAAAATAGAATTATTTTTACATATAATGGATATTTAAATCAAAATCTTAAAAAATAAGCTTTCTAAATTGAGTTTTGAGAGGTTTTTCAAAACTTCTAATGATATTTATCACGAGTTTAAAAAGGTTCGTTATATTTAATTCTGGATCGTTTTAAAAGCATATCTTTATTTTCGATAATTAGGAGGGGTAAAATGGAAGAATTTGAATTGTCGCCTGTAAAAAATTCGTTTCGTCAGCTTAAAGAGCAGTGGGAAGAGGCAGAGCTGTTGGATGAAGATAACAACTTGAATTTAAAGCACGTTTCAGATGAAGAATTTATTCAGCTCTTTTTTTCGATGCGTATTATCAAAAAATCACTTTCTCCTCATACGATTAGATCTTACAATCAAGACATGAAAACAATTCTGTCTTTTTTCTACGAACGAGAGATTACATTAAAATCGATTGGATTTATGGAAGTCAAATTATTTAATGAAGAAATGATGAATCAATATGCAAATCGAACTGCTGCAAGAAAACTAGAATTTTTTAGAAGAATGCTAGAGTTTGGACACGCTACTCATTTTTATCCTTCGCTGTATACGACGTGGATTGAAAAACCATCTATTGCAAAAGGACATTATAGCGACAAGGAAAAACAAAATCGCACTGAGTATCGAGAGCTAACCGATCGCGAAGCACAAGTAATTGTAAATGCGTTAGAATCCGTCGTGCGCATTCGCCAGCATGAAAAGGAATACAAAGCGCGCAACCGCTTAATGGGAATGCTTTTGTATATGAGTGGAATGCGTTCAAGTGAACTGCTGAGTTTAAATTGGGGAAGCTTCCGAGAAGACCGCCGCGGAAATTTGGTTGTAGATGTGATTGGTAAAGGGAAAAAAGAACGCACGATCCCTGTGTTTGATGATGTGAAAGAAACACTTTTCGCTTATCGGCAAGCGTTAAATGAAAGCACTGGACTAAGTCCTTTTGATACCGAACCGCTTTTTTACTCCATTAAAGAATACTATCGTACCGGCGAAAAAAAACGATTATCCTATACAACTTTGTATCGAACGATTAAATCAGCTGTTTATAAAGTAAAAGGAAACGCATCTATTTCTCCTCATTGGTTTCGTCATACCTTTATTACAAATAGTTTAGCTAATGACGTTCCGCTTGCGGTTGTGAAGCAAGTAGTGGGGCATTCTTCTATTGCTACAACGAACGTTTATCTTGAAAAACTTCAAGAGGATACGGTATACGACGCTTTTCGGAAATCGGGCTATCGCTAATTACTTATAATATTTTTATGTAAACTAAAAACAAATATATTTTCATTTTTACTGCTTATGCGTATGAAATAAGTTGGATAAATGAATAAGTTACTTTTCCTACAATATAATGGTAGAAAGTCGATAAAGGAGGGAGCTACCTATGACGGCTAAACATCCGCTTCACTACCATTTTGGAGAAGTAACGGAGCTTTTTCATTACATATATGAAGTTTGTGAAACAGCAGGTATTTATATTGACTGGAGCGGAACAGCCCAAACCGTTCAGCTATACCGAAGCAAAGAGTCTTTTTTATCGGGAGAACGCTATATCGGAGCTATTCAGTATGAAGGAAGCAATCAGTTTCAAAAAAGGTGGCCTTCTACTGTCAGCTTGAGATTTCGACGTGCGAACTTGTCGTTTATTTTAAAATATTGTTTAGAACAAATTGAAGACTACCGCAAAGATACGAACAAAGAACCCTTCATTAATCCAAACGCAGAATCCATCGCTTTTAAATTCACCTCTTTAACAGATGAAACCAAACAAGTGATTTCAAAAATTAAAGAAGTACTATGCATCGCCAACTACGTATAAAACCCCGCAGAATGTTACCTGTGGGGTTTTGGGTATTTAACGCAGGTCTTCTGCGTCTTGAAGCAATTGTTCGGCGCGGAATTCAAGTTTTTGTAAAGTGTCGGTATAAATTTTCACCTGCTGCTCGTTTAGCTGGGATGTTAATTGGGAAAATACCTGTTCTACAGCAGGCGTCACTTCTGTTTTTAAACGCAGGCCGTCTTCTGTTATTTGAATAAAAAACGAGCGGCGATCTTCTGGGTTTCTAACACGCTGAATCCAATTTTGTTTTTCTAGTAAATCTAAAATTTTAGTCAGCGTCGCTTGATCTTTATCTGCTCGCTCAGCTAATTGCTTCTGGGTACTATATTCAGCTTCTGATACGCGTTTTAAAACGGTCCACTGTTCTGGCGTAATTCCAAAAGGACGCAAGCGTGCGGCAACCACTCTGCTTAAGCGCTTACTTGTACGAACTGTGGGAATGCCGAATATTTCTTCTAACGATTCCATATAAAACCTCCTGCATACATACCTGCTGTGATTATATCAGCTCTTTTAATTTCTGTAAATTTGTTTGTAAAGATGACGATTTACTTTATAAAAATAAATTTATAGGATAAATTGCAAATACACTAGACTTATTGTGTGTATCCTTGTAATCTAGTGTAAGAATAGTTAAACTTTTTCAAAAACAGTAGGGGGTACACACATCCATGATTAAAGCGGTATTTTTCGACTTAGATGACACGCTACTTTGGGATCAAAAAAGCGTAAAAGAAGCATTCGTTGCAACATGTACATATGCAAGTGAGAAATATAATCTGAAACCTGAAGAACTAGAAGAAGCGGTGCGTAAGGAAGCAAGAGAATTATATGCTTCGTATGAAACCTATGAATTTACGCAAATGATCGGCATTAATCCGTTTGAAGGATTATGGGGGAATTTTTTAGACGACCATGATGAATTCCGCAAAATGAAAGATATTGTTCCTACTTATCGCAAAGAAGCATGGACTCGAGGTCTTCGTGCCTTAGGGATTCACGATGATGCTTTTGGAGCGGAACTAGCCGAGCGTTTTCCGTTAGAGCGCCGCAAAACGCCTTTTGTATACGAAGAAACGTTTGAAGTGCTTGATCAATTAAAAGGAAAGTACAAGCTGCTGCTGTTAACAAACGGTTCACCTGACTTACAAAATACCAAATTAGACATTACATCAGAACTGGTTCCATATTTTGATGAGATTGTGATTTCAGGGGCATTTGGTCGCGGTAAGCCGGATCCGTCTATTTTCGATCATGCTTTATCACTTATGGATTTAAAGAAAGATGAAGCAATTATGGTTGGAGATAATTTAATGACAGATATCTTGGGTTCTTCTCGTGTTGGAATGAAATCTGTATGGATTAATCGTCATGATAAAGAGCGAAATGAAGTCATTCCTACTTACGAAATTACCCATTTAAGTGAACTGCATTCAATTTTAGATGAACTAAATTCATAATACAAACAAAAAAGAGGCGTAAATCGTCTCTTTTTTGTTATAAAAATAAGTACAGAAGTCTCTTCAGGTTCTATATCCGTTCAAAATCCCTCCTGATTTCAGTCAAGATTATTAATTACATACAGAAAAAACATCTTGTTTCTCATAGAAAGAGCAAACGATAGACATAAAAAGAAAAAGAGAATAGACATAAAGCGCGTTAGTGTAGTCAAGTTCAAAAAGAACGTGTATCATTGTAACTGCTGGTAACAAAAGATAGACATAGAATATAAATAAAAAGTTATGAGAAAGGAAAAGGTGCGTACATCACGTTAAAGACATATGAACAATAAACATACAAAAACAACTACTGAATTTAGTAATAAAAAAATAAACATGCATTTAAATAGAAAGCTATCAGCCGCT
>ENA-ORXC01000214-ORXC01000214.1-marine-metagenome-genome-assembly--contig:-NODE-214-length-50291-cov-3.904529_pt1 | contig 50291 bp, 49 predicted proteins | sample MGYA00237865_ERZ511478 | MGnify/ENA metagenome assembly ERZ511478
GGGGGTGCGAATCGGGGTGGCGATCTGCGAGGATGCCTGGTTCCCCGACGTGGCGGAAACCCTGGTCGAGACGGGGGCCGAGATCATCGTGGTCACCAACGGCTCGCCCTATGCCCGCAACAAGCACGACGTGCGCATGAACGTGATGGTTGCCCGGGTGATCGAGACGGAACTGCCGCTGGTGTACCTGAACCTCGTGGGCGGTCAGGACGACCAGTGTTTCGACGGGGGCAGTTTCGTGCTGAACCCCGGGGGCGATCTGGCGATGCAGGCACCATTTTTCGAGGAGGCGATTCTCACCTGCGATTTCGTACGCGGCGAGGAGGGCGCCGCCGAGGGCTGGACCTGCGAGCGCGGGCCGCTGGGGTCTGTCCCCGACGAATGGGAGGGGGATTATCAGGCGATGGTCCTGTCCCTGCGCGACTACGTGCTGAAGAACGGGTTCGAGCGGGTGGTGCTGGGCATGTCGGGCGGGGTCGATTCGGCGCTGGTGGCGACCATCGCCGCCGATGCGCTGGGGCCGGACAACGTGTGGTGCGTGATGATGCCCTCGCGCTACACTTCCGAGCACAGCCTGGAGGACGCCGCCGAATGCGCCAACCGCATCGGCGCGCCCTATGTCTCGCTGCCCATCGGGCCGGGGGTCGACGCGATCAACGGGTCGCTGGAGGATTTCTTCGAAGGCACCGAACCCGGCATCGCGGAGGAGAATATCCAGTCGCGCTTGCGGGGCCTCTATCTGATGGCGCTGTCCAACAAGTTCGGGCATCTGCTGCTGACCACCGGCAACAAGTCCGAGGTCGCGGTCGGCTACGCCACGCTCTACGGCGACATGTCGGGGGCCTACAACCCGCTGAAGGATCTGTACAAGACCCGCGTGTTCGAGACGTGCCGCTGGCGCAACCGCACCCACCGCGACTGGATGCTGGGCAAGACGGGGGCGGTCATCCCGTCCCGCATCATCGACAAGCCGCCCACCGCCGAACTGCGGGCCGACCAGAAGGACGAGGATTCGCTGCCCCCCTACGAGGTGCTGGACGGCATCCTCTACCGCCTGATCGAAGGGGATGCGAAGATCGGCGATATCGTGAAGGCGGGCTACGCGGTCGAGACGGTCGAGCGGGTGGCCGACCTGCTGCGGAATTCCGAGTTCAAACGCTTCCAGTCCGCCCCCGGCACCAAGCTGTCCCCCCGCGCGTTCTGGCTGGAGCGGCGCTATCCGCTGACGAACCGGTTCCGGGACCGGCTGCACGGGGGGGAGGGGTAGAGGTCATCCAGCCCCCTCCGCCCCGGGCAACGACCCGGGGCCTCGCGCAGATTTCCGGGGCTTCGACAATGTGCGTCGACCGTCGAGGCCCCGGCGCTGCGCGACGCGATCAGGCCCGGGGCAGGGCGGTGTTCGGCCTTCACCGCCGCTGCACGAAGAACGCCCCGAACCCCGATGCCAGCAACAACCCCAATCCCGCCAGACTCCACCCGTCCGGCCAGTCGCCGAAGACCACGATCCCCATGATCGTCGCCGAGACGAGCTGCACGTAGACCAGCGGGGCCAGCCGCGAGGCGTCGGCCATGCGGGTGGCGATGGTGTGCAGCAGGTTGCCGAGGGCCGAGGCGGCGGCGCTCGCCAGCACCAGCGCCATCGTCGTGCCGTCCGCCTGCGGAATCGCCGCAATTCCCCACGGCGTCAGCAACAATGCGCCGATGGTCAGGTGCGAGAGCAGCAGGCTGCGCGGGGCGACCGTGCCGCTCAGCCACTTGGTCGCGACCAGAAAGCACCCGTACAGCATCCCCGCCAGCAGCGCCCAGCCGATGCCCGCCGACAGCGCGACCCCCGGCCTGACCACCATCAGCACCCCGCAGAATCCGGCGAACAGCAATACCGTGCGCGCCCGCGTGATCGTCTCGCCCAGCGCCCAAGCGGCGAGGAAATACGACAGGATCGGCCCGACGAAGAACGCGGCGAACACGTTCGCGATCGGCTCGGTCGTCAGGGCGGTCAGGATGCAGGTGACGGCGGTCGTGATCAGCCCGGCCCGCGCCCAGAATCGCCAGTCGCGAAAGACCCGGAACTCGAACCCCCGCCCCCGCATGCAGACGAAGACCAGAATCGCCCCCAGCCCGAATCGGCTCCACGCGATGAAGACCGGCGCGACCCCGGCCCCGCCCAGCAGCTTTCCGGCGGTGTCGCCCACGGGGATGAAGCACATCCCCGCCGCCATGATCAGGGCGGCCCTCGGCAATGGAGACAGGGTCATGGACGGGCATTCCGGCGCGAGGGGGCGGGTGGCCCCCGGTGTGATCCGAAAAATCGCCCCGCGCAATCTTGCGCCGTCCTGTTCTATGCGTTAAATAGCGATTTCGCGCGTAGGGGTGTAGCTCAGTTGGTAGAGCGTCGGTCTCCAAAACCGAATGTCGTAGGTTCGAGTCCTATCGCCCCTGCCACGCGATCCCCGACCGGGGGGTAATGAAGAAAGTCTCGATCCATGGTCAATCCCATCACGATGATCCGCAACGCGCCGCAGTTCATCCAGCAGGTGCGCGCCGAAACCGCCAAGGTCACGTGGCCCACCCGGCAGGAAACGATCACGACGACCATCATGGTCTTCATCATGGTGACCCTGACGGCGATCTTCTTCCTCATGGTCGACCAGGTGCTCAACTTCATGATCGAGATGCTCGTCGCCCTCGGGGGTTGATTTTTGTTCCCTGCCCGGTAATACCCCTGCATCAACTGCAATTCGGCGCATGGCTGCGCTCGCCTCCGACGGTTACGGGGCGCGCGCGCTGACCCATGGCTTTCAGACGGGTCGAACATGGCGCATCGCTGGTATATCCTCCACGCATATTCCAACTTCGAGAAGAAGGTCGCCGATTCGATCCGCGACGAGGCGGACCGCAAGGGCCTGTCCGATGCCTTCGAGGAGATCCTGGTTCCCACGGAACAGGTGATCGAGGTGCGCCGGGGCAAGAAGGTCGAGGTGCCGCGCAAGAACTTTCCCGGCTACGTCCTGATCAAGATGGACATGACCGACCCCGCCTATCACCTGGTCAAGAGCACCAAGAGCGTCGTGGGCTTCCTCGGCGACGGCGGCAAGCCGCAACCCGTGCCCCAGCGCGAGATCGACCGGATCATGGACACGTCGGAGGAATCCGCCGAGCGCCCCCGTTCCACCATCACCTTCGAAGTCGGCGAGAAGGTCAAGGTCATCGACGGCCCGTTCGAATCGTTTCTGGGCGAAGTGCAGGACGTGGACCACGAGAATGCGCGCCTGAAGGTGTCCGTCTCGATCTTCGGCCGCGAAACCCCGGTCGAACTGGAATACGCGCAGGTCTCCAAGCAGGAATAGGGCGGAGCGGCTCTTGTTTCGGGCGCGGTACCATAGGCGCATTCCCCCCTCTCGCGACACGAACGACGCGGGGCCGTACCCTGCCGCCGACTTCGTTTTCAGCGCGAATCGTGGAAAAAGGTTGAGTGCTTTACGGATGCACCTCAACTAAAGGGATTTCTTGTCGCGCGGGGTTTACGTAACTTTGCGGACTTTTCTTCCCTTTAACGATCTCTAAAGTACTTTCATCGACCTTCACCCCGTACGAAATCGACGCGGGGCGCAGTCATGACATTCGATACGCTGGGCGCGGCGCGCGATTTCGTGGATGTTCTGGCCCTGCCGTCCTTCATCCTGTCCTGCGATGCGGACGGGGAAATCCGGTTCCGGCATTTCAACCCCGCCCTCGTCGACACCCACGGGGTGACCAGCGATCTCGTCAGCGGAAAGACGCCGCGCGAATGCCTGCCCCCGCGCGTCGCGGAGACGGTGCTGAACAACTACACCACCTGCCAGCGCACCGCCCGCCCCTACGAATACGAGGAATTGCTGGATCTGGGGGGACGGGAGATGTGGTGGCACACGACGCTGTCGCCGATCCGCGCGCCCGGGGGCGGGCGGGTCATCGGCATCGTCGGTATCGCCCTCGACATCACCACCCGCAAAGCCCGGGAGTTCCGCCGCACCAAGGACGAGAGCGCGCTGCGCAAGCTCAACGACGAACTGGCGCTGTTCACGTCGATGACCGCCCATGACGTGCGCGGCCCGCTGACCAAGATCGCCGCGCTGTCCGAACTGACGCTCGACGGGTTCGACGACATGGGCGACAACAAGCTGGAGATGATCCTCTCGATGCAGAAGATCGCCGACGGCGCGCTGCGGCATATCGACGGCATCCTGGGCTATGCCAGCGCGCTGCGCCTGGGCGATGCCGAGGTCACGACGACCGATCTGGGGCATATGTGCCGGGATATCGCCGCCGTGGTCGATCCGGATGCCGCCCTGACGATCACCTCGCCCGACCTGTTCGTCGAGGGCGAGAGCGTCGTGCTGCAGATGATCCTGCGCAACCTGTCGGAGAACGCCGTGCGGTATGCGGCGAAGCGGATGCAGACCGCCGTGGTCGAGGAGGAGGGCGAACGGCTGCGCTTTTCCGTCTCGGATGACGGCCCGGGGTTTCCGGGGGGCGCGGTGGCCTTCGCGGAAAAGCTGCGCCTGCGCGAGATCACCGGTGGCAATCACGGTTTCGGGCTGGCCGCCGTCGCGCATCTGGTCGAGAGCCGGGGCGGCACCATATGGCTGGATGCGCCCGCCTTCGGCAGGGGAACGACGATCTGCTTCGATCTGCCGGGCCGGGTCGTCCGCCGGGATCACGCAGGCGATCCGATGCCCGATTGCGCCTTTCGCGCCCGGCAGGCGCAGGACGAGGAACGGATGGTCAGAACGGGCTGAACAGCCCCTTCTTGATGGCCGCCGACAGTTCGAGCTTGTCGGTCACGCAGTGAATCCGGTCGTCGGGGCGCGAATCGAAGCAGTCGAACCGCGTCTCGCTGGACACCACGATGATCCGCCCGCGAAAGGATGTCAGGTCGAGCGCCGCGAGCGTCTCGCGATAGGTCGAGACGGGCGGTAGGCGGTTGTCGGTCACGAAGTAGTCGTACTCGTTCGACGCCAGCGCCTCGGCGGCCTCGCAGGTTCGTTCGACGCAGTGCAGTTCGACGCCGTTTCGCAGGTGACGCTTCACGTGCATCTGCATCAGGGTGCGGTCGATCTCGTCGTCGTCGAGATACAGCACGCGGACCGGCTGACGGGCCGCCAGGGTTTCGCGTGGCGCGACTTTGGCAAACTCGGTTACTTCGGTATTAACCAGCATGATTCCCCCCATAGAGCAGATGACCCCGTCCATGGAAGTATTATGACGTATTCTGATTAATCTCGGTTGAATACACGTCGTAACTTTTCCATGAATTCTTGCCGGGTCGTACGGCGATGCGCGGGTGCGTCAGGTGGACTGGTCAAGCAGGTCGGTCTCCCCTTCGATCGCGCCTGCGGAGGCGGTCTGCGCTTCGATATCGCGGCGTTCGTTGGCCAGGTCGCCCTCGCCCGTCGTGGCATTCGCCGCCGATTCCACGGCGTCGCGTTCGGCGCGGGCCGTCTCGGCGATATCCTGCTCGGCCATCGCCATCGCCGTGCGTTCGGCCTGTCCGCCGAGTTGCAGGATCGGCACGCCCTGCGGAAAGATCACCTCGCGCGCCTCGTCGGGCATCGAGATACCCGCTTCGGTCAGGGCCTTTTTCAGCAGGCGCAGCAGGGCCGACTTGACCTTGACCACCGAATAGCGATGGCCGTCGATCCAGTAATATACCTTCAGATTCACCGTCGAGGCCCCCAGCGTATCGACCAGCACCAGCGGCTCGGGATCGCCCATCACCGCCTCGTGCCGGCCCAGGACGCCCCGGATCACCTCCTGCGCCGTGGCGATGGAGATGTCGTAGCCGACCCCGATATCGAGGATGCTGCGCCGGGCCGGGGCCGCGCTGTAATTCGTGATGGTGTTCTTGAAGATCGTGGCGTTCGGGATCTGGATGTGGTTGCCCTCGGCGGAGAGGAGGACGGTCGAGCGGGTGTTCATGCTCTGCACGATGCCCTGTTCGCCCGCCACGTCGATGAAGTCGCCGCCCTTGAAGGGCCGCCGCACGCTGAGGATGAGCGAGGCGAGGAAATTCTCGGCGATATCGCGAAAGGCGAAACCGATCACGATCCCGATCACCCCCGCCCCGCCCAGGAACGACAGCGCCAGCCGCGTCAGCCCGGCCACCTGCAACACGATGTACAGCCCGATCAGGAAGACCGGCACCGCGATGGCGCGTGCGACGACATCCGCCAGAAACGGCGAGTCTATCCGACCGTTCAGGGCCACCCGCGCCCCCCGCGACACCCATTTCGCCGCCCACCACGCCAGCGGCAGGATCACGAGGGCCAGCAGGATATGGGGCAGGGCGAGGAGGGCGGAGTTGACGACGCTCTTCAGCTCGCGCACGGCGGGGGCGAAGCTGGACTGGATCTCCTGCTCGACCTGGATGCGGTTGACCACGGCCACCACGTCCTGGGTCTTCTGCGCCAGATCGCGCGCCCAGCCCCGGTGCTCGTCGCGCTTGGCGATGCCGTCGAGGAAGACGACCCCGTCATCGACCGTGACCGCCGCATTCTCGTACCACCCCGTCGCCTGCATGATCTCGCGGATGCGCCGTTCGATCTGGCTGTCCCGGGCCACCGGCTCGACCGAGACGGCATTGGCGGGGGCCGTGACCGCTTCCTCGGGCGGGGGGGCGGCGGCATTGCCGGGCGCGAGATCCTGCGCCGGGGCCGCGCCGCCGGTCAGGCCGCCGATCAGAAGAACCAGTAGAAAACCGAAAATCCGCATCATGTCGCCGCACCCCTGTCCCCTTAGGAGTCAGGGGCATAACGGGCCGCCGGGGGCGAGACAACAACCTGCGACATGTCGCCGGAATTTCAGCGATCCTGCCCCGCGCCCCCGGGATAGCCCCCGGCGCTGGCGGTATTGCCGTCCATCACCCCCGACACGATCTTGCGCAGGAAGCCCGGGGCGAGGGCGGAGAGGGGGTTTACCCAGACGTTCGGGCGCGCGGTGGTGCCGGTGACGGCGAAGGTGATGCCGAACACGCCCTGTCCCTCGCCCCCCGTCAGCAATCCGCCCAGAACCGGAATCGACCCCAGCGCCCCGTTGATCGCATAGGCGGGCGAGATCGTGCCTTTCAGGTCGATGCCGGTGCGGGCGATGTCGTAGGTGCCGTCCAGCGTCAGGCCCAGCGCCTTGCCCCAGGCGACCCCCTCGTCGATCGACCAGCGGCCCCCGGTGCCGGAGAACGGCAGCTTGACCCTGGTGAAGGTCAGCCCCCCGCCGGACAGCATCTGACGCGCCAGCGCACTGGCCGGGCCGCCGGACAGGATCTGGCGCATCGTCCTGGAATTGCGGATCGTGATGCCGTCCGCACGCACGGTGCCCGTCAGCCGCGAGGGCAGGGTCGTGTCGCGCAGGCGGGCATCCAGCCGCAGCGCGCCGCCCGTCGCCCCCTCGAACACCGATGCCGCGCCGAGGAACGCGCCCGCATCCGGGGCGGTCAACTGGATGGCGAGGCCGTCGTCCCGCCGTTCGGCCAGCAGCAGGGCGGGGGCCACGCCGTTCAGCCTGCCGTCCACCTTCGCCGCCTCGATCCGCTCGCCCCGCAGGCGCAGCCCCCCCGACATCGCGTCGATCACCGCATCCTCGCGCAGGCGCACGGTATCGAGCCGCAGGGCGATTTCGGTCAGGGGACCGGATGCGGCGTGGATCACCTGCCGGGGCGCGCCGTTCGCCTCCATCGCATCGGCAAAGATGCGCCGCAGGTCGAGCGAGGCCCCGGCGATCTCGATCTTGCGCCCCGCCCCTGTCCCGACCCGGCGATAATGCAGGCCCGCATCGACCAGCGTGCCAAGGACGACCCGGTCGAAATCGGCCACATCCACCGCACCGTCCGCCCCGAAGCCCACGCGCCCCGTCGCCGAGACGCCCGACCCGCGCACGACGATCCTCTCGACCTGCCCGGCCCCGTCCGGATTGCGGAATCCCCGCAGGGTGACGGTGACCGGTGCGCTGTCGGGCTTGACCCAGCCCAGCCGGTCGATGCGCAGGGTCGAGCCGGTCAGGTCCGCATTCGCCGCAAACCGTGCTCCGCCGCCGGGGAACAGGTCGACCCTGGTATCGAGCACGGCGACCCCGTCGAAATACGCGCCGACATCGATCCCGGCCCGCTGGGCGAAATCCTCGCGGGTCAGGTAGGATTGCAGCGTCAGCACGCTTTCGGGGTCGCCGGGGGCGGGGGCCTCGAACCCCTGTTCGTACTTGATCCGGGCCGACAGGCCGTCGACCCGGGCATCGGAGTGGAATTTCAGCCCGTCGGGGGTCACGGCCACGGCCATCGTGTCGCCGGTGATCTTCACCCCCGAATGCGGCTCGTACAATGCGAAATCGCGGATATCGGCCTTGGCGCGGAAATCCACGTCCCCGATCTTCATGCCGGAGGACAGGGGCAGCTTCACCTGTACCTTGCCGGTGACCTTGCCCCGCGCCCGCGCGATATCGAACCCCGTCTTCGAGATCAGCGCGAGGGGGGGCAGGTCGAGGAACCCCAGCACGGCCTGCGCCGACCCGTCGATGCCCAGCGCGACCTGCGCGGCGGGGGTCTTCGGCCCCAGATCGGGGATCGAGAAGCGCGATGTCGTCAGCGCATAGCCCGCCGTGCGCGGCACCGCGACATGCCCCGCCTCCACGACGATATCGAGCCGGTCGAGCGAGACCTGTCCGCGCCCGCGCCCGCGCTGAACCGGGGGCATGCCGGGGATGGCGATGACGGAGGCGTCCGCGAAATCGAAGCCCAGCGCGAGGGCATCCTCGGCGGGATCGGCGGTATCGAACCGGGCGTCGAGCGCGATGTCGCCGACCGTCCCGCCCTGCACGCTCTTGGCCGCCCAGCGCCGCCCCCCTGCCGCGATATCGGCGGGCCACAGGGGCAGGATGCGCGCGAAATCGGTCGTTCCGCCGGTCAGGGACAGGGTCACGCGCCGGTCCGCCCCCGTCCGCACGACCGTCGCCTTGCCCTCCACCGCCACACCGCCCACCTGCACGGCAAGGCGCGGCAGGGCGAGGGTCGGGCCGTCGATATCGAGCGCGAGGTCCAGCGCCGCGACCGGCACCGGCACCGCATAGAGACGCGGGAGCGTGACCCGCGCACGCGGCGCGCGCAGGCTGCTCAACGCGGCCCGCCCCCGCCCCGGATCGACACTGCCCCGGGCGACGAGTTCGGGAAGCGCGACGGCCCTTCCCTCCGGCAGGGCGACGCGCAGGTCGCGCAGGACGAGGGCGTCGGTGCGCGCCGTCCCCTCCGCCAGATCGACGCGCAGGGTGCCGGTGGCCTTGTCCAGCGCGATGCGCGCTCCTGCGCCGGTGGCCGTCACGCCGTCCAGCGCGATCCGGCGAAGCCGCGCCACATCCTCCGCGACCGTCGCGGTGGCTTGCAGGCGTCTGGCCCTGGCCTGCTGTCCCGGTCGGTCGAGGGCGATGCCCCGCGCGTCGATCCGCGTCAGGTCGGCTGTGCCGGTTTCGGGGTCGATACTGCCGGACAGCGCCAGCGACGCCATCCGCGCCACCGCCTTGCCGCGCGGCAGGCGCAGGACCGGGGCGGCGATCTCCATGCCCTTCACCAGAACCTGCCCCCCCTCGACCCGGGCCTCCAGCGTCACCGGGCCGGTGGCGAGGGTGGCCGTGCCGTCCGGGGCGGCGTAGGCGAAGCGGGGAGTTTCGGCGCTGACGGCCCAGATGCCGGTGCCGTCCCGGTGCAGATGCGCCTTGCCCGCCACGGCGAGACCCGCATCGTCGAAAGCGATATCGTGGATGTCGGCGCGCAGGTCGCCGGGCGCGTAGGTCAGGTCCAGCGCGAGCCGTTCGACGGGGCGGGGGTGTCCGGCGACCATGACCGTGCCGCCCTTCGGCGCCGTCAGGCTGGCGGTCGCCGCCGTGACCGCCCCCTCCGCCGTGACCGCCACCCGGGCCGTGCCGTCCAGCGTCATCGTCACCGCCGACAGGGGCGCGAGGGCGGGGTCGAGCGTGGCGATGACCTGCGGGTCCAGCGCCTCGAAGGTCGCATCCACCGCGATGGTCCCGTCCGGCAGGCGCGTCGCGTCGATCGTCAGCGGCATGGGCGGGCCGGGTTCGGATTGCAGTCTTCCGTCCAGCCGGATCGACCCTTTCGGATCGACCACGACCGTCGATCCGTGCGCGGTCAGGGCCGTCCCCCGCGCCGCATCGCGGTACACGACCCGCATGTCCGTCAGGGTGACGAGGGGCAGATGCGCGAGGCTCCCGTCGTCGAACAGGGCATCCAGCGAGACGGATTCGCCCCCCGATACGGGCCGCGACAGCCCCCCGACGCCGAACACGATCCGGTCATCCGCCTCGCGCGTCACGTCGATCCGCGCGCCGCTGATCCGCACGCCGTGGACCGCGACGGCCTCGCGCGCGGTATCGGACAGGGCCAGCGTCATCGTCAGGCCCAGTTCCGGAACGGCGGCCACCTCCACCCCTTCGGCATCGCTCAGGCGCACGTCGCGCAGCTTCAGCCCGGTCAGGCCGTCCTGTCCGAAGAGGTCGAATTCCGCGCCCGATGTCTCCATCCGCCAGCCGGGGGCCGCGCGGGCCATCAGGGCCGCCAGCGCGCGCTCCGGCACCGGCACGTTCACCGGTCCCGCCGCCAGCCGCGCCCCCAGCACGAGGGCGGCGAGCATCAGGACGGGCAGCGGCCACCACAGGATCCGCAGCCCCAGTCCGATCGCCGATGTCGCTGATCTGGCCACGATTAAGACGACTCCGTTCCACGGGGGGACGGGCGGACCGGGCCTGTGCCCGCGCCACCGTGATCCGTCGTCAGCCTATACGCAGGGCATTATTTCCGCGTAAACGGTTGGCCACGACACCGGAATCGGGAGAATCACCATGGCCGACCCCCTCGCCGCCGGGGATGCCGCCCCCGCCTTCACCGCGCCCCGGGACGGGGGCGGAGCGGTATCGCTGGCCGACCACGCGGGGCGGATCGTCGTGTTGTACTTCTATCCGCGCGACGATACGCCGGGCTGCACCCTTCAGGCGCGGGACTTCACCGCACTGGCCGCCGAGTTCGCGGCGGCGGGGGCCGTGGTGATCGGCGTGTCAAAGGACAGCGTGAGGAAGCACGACAGATTCCGCGACAAGCACGCGCTGGGCATCGCCCTGCTCTCGGACGCGGATACCGCGATCGCCGGGGAATACGGCGTGTGGAAGGAAAAAAGCCTGTACGGCAAGACCCATATGGGGATCGAGCGTTCCACCTTCGTCATCGACGGCACCGGCACGATCCAGTACGCGCAGCGCAAGGTCAGGGCGGCGGGCCATGCGGCGCAGGTGCTGGAGGTCGTCCGGGGGCTGTCCCGAGACGCGACTCGCCCGCAAGGCGTCTTGATTTGAGAGGCGGTATCGGTCAGCATCCCGCCCGGGGACAGTTATGCGCCGTCCGGGATCGGTCGGCGTTAGGGAAACAGCGATTGGGGTGAACGACAATGTTTCAGAAATCGAAGATCAACGAGCCGATAGACCCGCGCGCGGGCGCGAAATCGCCGGCGGCACCGACACCGGCCCCGTCGACGGGCATCCGCGCCACCGACCGGACCCCGGCTGCCGAGCGCCCGGCCGCGCCCGCGCAACCGTCGCGGCCCGCCAAGCCCGCTGCGCCGTCGATGATCGCGCCGGATCTCAAGGTGATCGGCAATCTCGTGACCGATGGCGACCTGCAGATCGAGGGACTGGTCGAGGGCGATGTCGAGGCCCGCACCCTGGTCGTGGGCAACGATGCCCATGTCAAGGGCGAGATCCGCTCCACGGACGTGACCGTTCACGGCAAGGTGACCGGCCGCATCAGGGGCCAGCGCGTGCGCCTGGCCAGCAGCGCCCGGGTCGATGGCGACATCACCCATTCTTCGCTGGCGATGGAGGAGGGCGCGGATTTCGAAGGCTCGATCCACCGCTCCGACGACGTGCTGGGGGAGGCCAAGGCACAGGCGGCGAGCGGCCCCCGGGTCATGGAGCTGAACAATCCGGCGGGCATGGAGGCCGAAAAGGCGTCCTGACGTCGATCCGCGCGCCTGATTGCATCGGATTCCTGCCCCGGACCTGACGCGGGCCTATTGTATGCCGTTGTTCTCGAACCGCGCTTTCAGCGCCTCGATGTCCCGCCTGATTGCCAGGGTATTCTCCTTGACGGTCCCGATTTCCTGTTCGAGACGGCCATCGTTACGGGCGGAAAGCGCGAGGCGCAGGCCGCGCAGGGCGCTTTCGTATCCCGCGACGGTCTCGCGCAGATCCGTGACGTCCTCCTGCAGGGACAGGATCGTTTCGGGATCGGGAATCGGGGTTTCCGGCGCGGACTCCTCCGCACGCCGGAAAGCCTGCAATCCCGAGACATCGCTGCGCAGGACGGTGATATCCTCGCGCAGGGACAGCACGATGTCGGCATCGGCCGATGCGGCGGCCTCGTCCGGATCGGGGGCTTCCCGCAGCGAAGACTGCAACGCGGCGACGTCGCCCTTCAGGGCCGCTGCGGTGCCTTCCGCGCTTTCGATCCTGTTCTTCTGTGCGAGAACGACCATGACCAGCAGCCAGACCACCAGAAGGGTGACCAGGGTGGCGACGTTGCGCAATACTCTGCCGAAATTCATCTTCTTCCCCTAATTCTGGTGCTCCGGAAAGGGGCGCACGCAAGACGCCTGCCAGTTGTTGCGGTCGCCGGATCGCGACCTGCGGCCTTTGGTTCGATGGCGACAGACTGCTAGCATGCCGGGAAATCGGCTCGAAACGATATGGAAACGGCCAGGGATACGGATGACGACGCTATCGGATGCCGCCTCGCCCCCCGACCCGGCCCCCGCGATGCAGCGCGCGCGCGGGACCGTACGCGCCGCCTTCAAGCGGCGGGGCGAGGCGACGGTGATCGACCGACTCTATCAAGGCGGCTCGGCCAGACTGCGCCTGCCCCGCACCACGGGAGCCGAGGCGGTGCTGCTGAACACCGCCGGGGGCGTGACCGGGGGCGACCGGTTCGAGACGACCATCACGGCGGCCCCGCGCACCGCCCTGACCGTCACCACCCAGACCGCCGAGCGCCTGTACCGCTCGACCGGGGCGGAGGGCCGCATCGACAATGCGCTGATTCTGGGGCAGGGCGCGCGGGTCGACTGGCTGCCGCAGGAAACCATCCTGTTCGAGGGCGCGCGCCTGCGCCGCACTCTGCGCGTCGACATGGCCGGGGATGCGACCCTGCTGGCCGTCGAACCGCTGGTACTGGGCCGCACGGCGATGGGCGAGCGGGTCACGCGCGGGGCGCTGCACGATGCGTGGCGGGTGCGCCGGGGCGGGGCGCTGGTCTATGCCGATGCGCTGCGCTTCGGGGGCGATATCGCGGGCATGCTGGGGGCGCAGGCGACACTGGACGGGTGCATCGCCTGCGTCGCGCTGCTCTACGTCGCCCCCGACGCTTCTGACCGATTGGAGGCACTGCGGGGTACGCTGGACAAAAACTGTGCAGCGAGCGCGTGGAATGGCTTGCTTGCGGCCCGAATCCTGTCCGATACTGGGGCCGGATTGCGCAAGGCGCTGGAGCGGGCCGTCGCCACCCTGCGCACGGGGCCGCTGCCCCGGGTCTGGTCGATATGAGGGGAAGACGATGATCCTGACACCGCGCGAGAAGGACAAGCTGCTGGTCAGCATGGCGGCCACCGTCGCCCGGCGGCGGCTGGAGCGGGGCGTGAAACTCAACCATCCCGAAGCCGTCGCCCTGATCACCGACGCCGTGGTCGAGGGCGCCCGCGATGGCCGCAGCGTCGCCGACCTGATGGAGGCGGGCGCCCATATCCTCACCCGCGAACAGGTGATGGACGGCATCGCCGAGATGATCCCCGACGTGCAGGTCGAGGCGACCTTTCCCGACGGCACCAAGCTGGTGACGGTGCACGAGCCGATTCGATGAGTGACCCTGAATGGAATCTCTGGAAGTTTATTGTCGATGACAGTAAGGGGCTTTCATTTCTAATCGCCTCACTTAGTCTTGCAATTACATCAGCATACGGATTTATTCAAATTCGTTTAGCAGCTAAGGCTCGTGAGAAGGATATAAAACAAAAACAAAATGAGGCTACATGGAAAATAGTTCAAGATTTGATTAAATCTGATGAATACAATGCTATTTCTGACGTATTTGATATTAATGGTGTTTTATTCAAATATAAGAACACAGAGTTTAGATTTAATCATAGTGAGGCGCACCATTTGTTTAGAACAGAAAACATGATACTAAGTGAAGAAGAGATAGCAATCCGAACTTGCCTAGATAGATATGCGCAAAATTTATCTCTTATAGAGATCGGGCTCAAATCAGATTATTTGTCTTTCGAAGTAATAAAATCTATTTTGATTTACGACATGAAGAGAATAAAAAGATTCGAATCAGTAACAAATTATTTAAAGTACTTTCAGTTTGATGAGGCAGTAGCGTTCATTGATAGGTTTGAACTAGGAGAAAGATTATGATCCCCGGCGAAATCCTCACCGCCCCCGGCGATATCACCCTGAACGCGGGGGCCGAGCGCCTGACCCTGACCGTCGCCAATACCGGCGACCGCCCGGTGCAGGTCGGCAGTCATTACCACTTCGCGGAGGCCAATGCGGCCCTGTCCTTCGACCGCGCCGCCGCCCGGGGCATGCGCCTGGATATCGCGGCGGGAACAGCCGTGCGCTTCGAACCGGGGCAGGAGCGGGAGGTGATGCTGGTGCCGTATGGCGGGGCGCGTCGGGTGGTGGGATTCAACGGGGCGGTTTAACGTGATCTATGAAAGTTGGTTTTGGAAGCGAGAACTAATTGATTTGATTGGTCAGCTTGAAGCATGGTCACCGAAACAAGCGGAAAGCTGGGAAGAAGATCACTGGAGTGGTGAAGCAAATTTCCGACTTGAGCGTTCAATATTTTTTTCTGCTTTGGCAGTGCGTCGACTTGTTGAAAGCCATAAAATTTCGGACTCATTATTAAAAAGAAATATAACATTTACAACTTTTCCTGCGTCTATCAAGGGGCCTACAAAAATCACGCATTTTAAAGGTGCGGATGATCTTTTGGCAGAGTACGATTTCGGAAAACCTGAGCCGCAGAGTTTTCTTCCACATCGATTAGTCTCTGAGGTAGTTCATTCGATGACTCTTGAGTTTTATATAAATGATACTGAAGATACAGTCGAAGGGTTTTTTCTTTCATCTGAATTTAATAACTACAAGCGTCTAATCGACGTGCCTTCGAGGAAGTGGTTAGATTTTCTCAATACCGTTATTGTTGACAATGTTGATCGATTGGAGATTAGTTGGAGTAAAGGTGATAAAAAAATAGAAGTTATTAAGGAGAAGGACTAATGCCCACCACCCTCCCCCGCACCGACTACGCCGCCATGTACGGCCCCACCACCGGCGACAAGGTGCGTCTCGCCGATACCGAACTGGTCATCGAGGTCGAGCGTGATCTGACGACCTATGGCGAGGAGGTGAAATTCGGGGGCGGCAAGGTCATCCGCGACGGGATGGGGCAGTCCCAGGTCAGCCGCGCGGGCGGGGCCGTCGATACGGTCGTCACCAATGCGCTGATCGTCGATCATTCGGGTATCGTCAAGGCGGATGTCGGCCTGCGCGATGGGCGCATCGCCCGCATCGGCAAGGCGGGCAATCCGGATACCCAGCCCGATGTCGACATCGTTATCGGCCCCGGCACCGAAGTCATCGCGGGGGAGGGCAGGATTCTGACCGCCGGGGGCTTCGACTCTCACATCCACTTCATCTGCCCCCAGCAGATCGAGGAGGCGCTGATGAGCGGCGTCACCACCATGCTGGGCGGCGGCACCGGCCCGGCCCATGGCACGCTGGCCACCACCTGCACCCCCGGCCCGTGGCATATCGGGCGGATGCTGCAATCCATGGATGCCTTCCCGATGAATATCGGCCTGTCGGGCAAGGGCAATGCCTCCCGGCCCGAGGCGCTGGTCGAGATGGTGCGCGGCGGGGCCTGTGCGCTGAAACTGCACGAGGATTGGGGGACGACCCCGGCGGCCATCGATTGCTGCCTGAGCGTGGCCGACGACATGGACGTGCAGGTGATGATCCACACCGATACGCTCAACGAATCCGGCTTCGTCGAGAACACGGTAAAGGCGATCGGGAATCGCACCATCCACGCCTTCCATACCGAAGGGGCGGGGGGCGGCCATGCGCCGGATATCATCAAGGTGGCGGGGCTGGCCAACGTGATCCCGTCGAGCACCAACCCCACGCGCCCCTACACGGTGAACACGCTGGAGGAGCATCTGGATATGCTCATGGTCTGCCACCACCTCGACAAGTCGATCCCCGAGGACGTGGCGTTCGCGGAATCCCGCATCCGGCGAGAGACGATTGCGGCGGAGGATATCCTGCACGATCTGGGCGCGTTCTCGATCATCGCGAGCGACTCGCAGGCGATGGGGCGGGTCGGCGAGGTGCTGATCCGCACGTGGCAGACCGCCGACAAGATGAAGCGCCAGCGGGGGGCCTTGGCCGGGGAGACGGGGGGTAACGACAACCTGCGCGTGCGCCGCTATATCGCGAAATACACGATCAACCCGGCCATCGCCCACGGCATATCGCACGAGATCGGCAGCATCGAGCCGGGCAAGCGCGCCGATCTCGTCCTGTGGTCGCCCGCATTCTTCGGCGTCAAACCCGATATGGTGCTGATCGGTGGCATGATCGCGGCGGCCCCCATGGGCGACCCCAATGCCAGCATCCCGACCCCCCAGCCCGTGCATATGCGCCCGATGTTCGGGGCCTATGGCGGGGCGCGGACGGCGAGTTCGGTGACCTTCGTGTCGCAGGCGGCACAGGACGAGGGGATCGGCGCGCGGCTGGGGCTGGCCAAGGAAACCCTGGCGGTGCGCAATACGCGCGGCGGCATCGGCAAGGCGAGCATGATCCTCAACGACGCGATGCCGGAGATCGAGGTGGACCCCGAGACGTACGAGGTGCGCGCGGACGGCGAATTGCTGACCTGCGAACCGGCCGAGGTGCTGCCGATGGCGCAGCGGTATTTTCTGTTCTAGGATGAGGCCATGACCGAAACCGCGACCCGAAACCGGCCCTCCCTCTACGAACGCGACTTCCACGAATGGACGCGGCAGCAGGCGCGCGCCATCGCGGAGCGGCGGGTGGCGGATGTGGACTGGGCCAATGTCGCGGAGGAGATGGAGAGCGTGGGAGCATCCGAACGCAGGGCACTGCGAAGCTATCTCGTCGTATTGTTCAAGCATCTCGCGAAATGGGAGTTTCAACCGGAGCGCCGCACGGCAAGCTGGCAGACCAGCATTTCCAACGCCCGGACCCATATCGAAGGAATCGTGGATACCAGCCCGTCGCTGAAGAACCATCCGGAGGAAATTCTGGACAAGGTCTGGAAGGCGGCCCGGGCCGAGGGGGTTCTGGAAATGCGATGCGCGCCCTCTCTTCTCCCCCTCGAATGCCCTTATACGGTGGACCGGGCAATGAACCGGTCGTTCATGCCCGGCCCCGACTGGAATGACGATGACATCATCGACGAGTGACGGTCGGGCGCTTACCCTCCCCCACGCCGCCCGCTACCTACGCCGCCGCGCCCTGACTGCCGATGACGGCACGCGCGTCGTGATCGACCTGCCGGAGGCGCGGGTGCTGGGCGAGGGGGAGGTCGTCACGGCGGTGGACGGCACGCGCGTCATCATCCACGCGGCATCCGAAGACCTGCTCGAAGTCACCGGCGCGGCCCTGCCCCGGATCGCGTGGCATATCGGCAACCGGCACACGCCCTGTCAGGTGGCGGGGGACCGCCTGCTGATCCGGCGCGACCCGGTGCTGCGCGACATGCTCGAAAGGCTGGGGGCGGTGGTGCGCGAGGTGTGCGAACCCTTCGCGCCGGAGGGCGGGGCCTATGGCCACGGGCGGACCCACGGGCACAGCCATTCGCACGATGCCCGGGCCGATCCGAATGCGCATCTGCATGACCGCGACCATGACCATGACTGAAGCCCTGCTGAAACTCGCCGCATGGTTGTCGCCCGGCTTTCCCGTCGGGGCGTTCGCCTATTCCCACGGGCTGGAGCAGGCGGTGGCGGCGGGGGAGGTGGGCGATGCGGCCGGCGCGCAGGGCTGGATATCGGCCTGTGTCGAGCACGGGGCCGGGCGCAACGATGCGATCCTGCTGGCGGCGGTGATGCGGGGGGAGGATGCGGACGCGCTCGATGCCCTCGCCCGGGCGTTCGCCTCGTCGGCGGAGCGGTTGCGCGAGACGGTGGCGCAGGGGACGGCCTTTGCCGAGACCGTCGCGGCGGCGTGGGGTGGGGGCGGGGTGGCGGTCGGGGAACCCCGCGCCTATCCCGTCGCCATCGGGGTCGCGGCCCGGGCGCATGGCTTGCCCGCGCGCGATACCGTGGCGCTGGCCCTGTCGGCCTTCGCCGCCAATCTGGTTTCCGCCGCCATCCGCCTCGTCCCGCTGGGGCAGGTGGAGGGGCAGCGGATACAGGCGGCGCTGCACCCGCTGGTCGCGCGGGTGGCGGCGGAGGCGCTGGAGACATCGACGGACGATCTGGGCGGCTGTGCCTGGGGCGCGGATATCGCGGCGATGCGGCATGAAACCCAGACTGTGAGGCTGTTCCGGACATGAGTATCTCCCCCCACGGCCCCCTGCGCGTGGGTATCGGCGGCCCGGTCGGGGCGGGCAAGACGACGCTGACGGCGCGGCTGTGCATGGCGATGCGGGACCGGTGGTCGGTCGCGGCGATCTCGAACGACATCTACACGACCGAGGATGCCGAGGCGCTGGTGCGGATGCAGGCCCTGCCGTCCGACCGGATCATGGGGGTCGAGACGGGGGGATGCCCGCATACGGCCATCCGCGAGGATGCCTCGATCAACCTGGCCGCGATTGCCGAGATGCGGGGGCGGCATCCCGATCTGGACGTCGTGTTCATCGAATCGGGGGGCGACAATCTGGCGGCGACGTTCTCGCCCGAACTGGCGGACATCACGCTCTACGTGATCGACGTGGCGGCGGGCGAGGAAATCCCGCGCAAGGGCGGCCCGGCCATCACCCGCTCGGACCTGCTCATCATCAACAAGACCGATCTGGCCCCGCATGTGGGGGCTTCGCTGGAGGTGATGGAGCGCGATGCCCGGCGGATGCGGGGGGAGCGGCCCTTCGTGTTCGCGAATCTGCGCAGCGCGCAGCCGGTCGATGCGATCGTTGACGCGATCGTGGAGATGGGCGGGTTGGTCGAAAGGAATGACCTGCCCCGGACTTGATCCGGGGCCTGTTCAGGCAATGTGCGGTGCACGCAAAAGCCCCGGATCAAGTCCGGGGCAGGGCGCTGCTCTAGCCTCCGCCTCGCGTATCCCCCCCGCTGCGCCGCTTGCCCACCAGCGCGCGGAACGTCCCCCACAGGATGCCCACATCGGCCCCGGTCAGGGGTGCGCGGTGGTAGAGGTTGCGCAGGGCCGCCTTCATCGTCGGGGCCTTCTCCTCGGGCCAGAAGAAACCCGTCTCGACCAGCTCCCCCTCCACGAAATCCAGCAGCGATTCGACCTGTTCGCGGTTCGCCGTGCCGCCCTTGCCGACATCGTAGGTGACGGGGGGCGTGGCATCCGCTGCCTGCATCCATTCATAGGCGACGAGCAACACGCATTGCGCCAGATTCAGCGAGGCGAAGGCGGGGTTTACCGGGGCAGTGATGATGGTGTTGGACAGGACGATGTCGTCGGTGCCCAGACCCGACCGTTCCCGCCCGAACAGCACGGCGACCCGCTCGCCCTGTGCCGCGTGCTCGTGCATCTCGGCGGCGGCCTGGCGGGGGGTGACGACGCGCTTGGTCATGCCGCGCGGGCGGGCGGTGGTGGCGTAGACATGGGTGCAGCCGGCCACGGCCTCGCGGGTGGTGGCGCAGAGATGCGCGTCCTCCAGCACGTGGGTCGCACCGGCGGCCATGGCGATGGCGGGGTCGCTGGGCCAGCCGTCGCGGGGGGCGACGACGGCCATGTCGTCCAGCCCGAAATTCCACATCCCGCGCGCGGCGGCACCGATATTCTCGCCCATCTGCGGCTCGACGAGGACGATGCGGGGTTTCACGCTCATCGTTTCACCATCCACAGGCTCGTATCGATCGCTTCGGGGTGGCGGGGCAGGCCGGTGGTGGCCGGATGCGCCAGCGCGTCCATCCGCGTCACGGCATAGCGGCTGGAGAACACCGGCGCAAACGCCCCGCCCAGCAGCCAGCCGCCCAGCCCGTTCTGCTCGGTATAGCCGCGCCAGGCCCAATGGTCGGGATAAGGATCGGGCAGGAAGATATCGTGGATATGCACCCGCACCCCGGCGGCCAGCCGGGGCAGGATGCGGTTGAGGATCAGGTCCACATCCAGCCCCGGCCACAGCAGGTGGCTGGAATCGAAGAACGCGATATCGCCCGCCTCCAGCGCGTCGAACAGGGGCAGGTGCGTGTCGGACAGCAGCGCGCGCTCCCACCGTACCGGCAGTGCCGCGACGGCTGCACGGGGGGCGGGATCGATGCAGGTGACGATATCCCTGCCCGCCATCCGCGCCAGGAACCGCGTCGAATGGCCCGATCCGACCTCGACGATCCGCTTCGGCGCGGTCTCGTCCACCACGGCGCAGGCGATGGCGGCGTCCAGAGGGGGGAACCACGCCTGATCCCACCGTGGGAGCGGGGGTGGCCCGTCGAACCCCTCGAAGACCGGGCGCAACCCCGCCGCGCGGTCGAGCAGGGCCGCGAAATCGCCCCGCGCCGCCTCGAACCGCGCCTCGATCTCGGGATATCCGGTGGCGGGCCGGGCCGAGGCGGCATAGCGATACGGCATGAAGAACCCGCGCGGGCCGAGGCCCAGCGCGGTCTGCATCATCATTCCGGTCCGCCGCAGGCGCTTCGTCAGCCGCATGTCACCCTCTCCCCGTCATGCCCGCTGCATGGCAGGAAATCGGGGGGAGGGAAAGCGCGGCGTGAGGTTCGTCTTGTCTGCCGTCATGCCATGGGCGGTATCGTCTATCCCGTTCCGGTATTCCGCCCCGGCCCCCGCGCCGGGGCCTGTCCGGGCCGAGAAAGACCCCGGATCAGGTCCGGGGCAGGGGAGAAGAGGGACCGATGGTCCCTTCCGCCGGTATCACAGCGGCATGCTCGCCCCGATGCGGAAGCGGTGGTCGCTGACATCGCCCAGGATGCCGTCATACCCGAAGGTCGTGATGAAGCCGCCATAGCCGAGCACGACCTCCGCGCCGAATTCCAGCGCCGCACCATCCACCCCGCGCCCCTGGGCCGAGAAGCTGCCGGCGGAATTGGGACCGTTCGGCGTGACGCTCACGGATTTGGTCTCGTCGCCGAATTCATGGCCGTAGAGCGCCTTTGCCCGGAAGAGCGAGCCGTGCCCGTCCATCAGCATGCCTGCCTCCATGAACACGCCCACGCCCGCGCGGGTCGAAGTGGTCTCCAGGTCGCCGGTGCTGACCGAGGTGGCCGCCCAGCCGTTCTCCGCATAGCCGTCGACCGTCGAGTGCCAGTGCGAGAAGTTGGCGATCGGGCCGCCGCGCAGGATATCGTACTGCACCAGCCGCAGGCCCGCCTCCGCCGTGACGCCGGCAACGGTGCCTTCGGTGGAGCCGGTGTTGCGGATGGTCGCCGCGCCGATCCTGGACACGCGCGTCACCTCGTCGTAATCGACCTTGCCGTAGGTCGCGGTGACACTGCCGAAGACGGGACCGGTATTGATCCCGGCAAAGAGGGTGCCGAGCAGGGCGCTGCCGTCGTATTCGATGGACGAGCTGTCCCCCGGGCCGGTGATCTTCTGGTATCCGGCGGCGGCCCCGACGGCCAGACCCGGGGCGACCACGTATTTCACGCCCGCCACGCCCGAGTAGAACCCCGCATCGTGCTGGGGAAAGCCGTCGGACTTGTGCAACTGGACCCGCGAGGCCACGCCGGTGGCGAAGGGGGCGATGCCCGTCTTCCACGTCTGTTCGCGCGACACCTGATCGCGCCCCGCATCGGATATCCCCCGCGCCGAGGAGATGCCCATGGCCGCGATGCCCGACAGGGTGGCGGGCGCGTCGAGCAGGGACAGGATCTGGTCGGCGACGAGCTGATGCCCCGTTTCGGTCAACTGGACGCCGTCGAGAAACAGCATCCGGTCGACCGAGACAGCGACGTCGTTGCAGGGAAACAGCGTCGTACTCGACGTGCAACTGGTGGCCTGATTGACATCGGCGCTGAGGCCGAACCGTGCGGGATCGGCAAAGACGCCGTCGAACAGGGCCTTCTGGTCGACCAGCAGCACGTTCCCGTCGGCATTCACCCCGCGCAACCGGCGCAGCAATTCGGCGTTGTAGGCCGCCGTGGCGGCGCTGCGCCGGTCGCGGATCAGGTCGGGATCGGCCAGCGCGGCGTCGATCTCGGGGCGGCGGGCGATCTCGTTGGGGGTCAGGGCCAGCCTGACGGCCTCCGCCGTGGCGTCGGTCGCCGCCGTCGCCAGCGTCACCGCATTGGTTGCAGCATCGGCGGCGGCCGTCGTCGCGGCGTTCAACTGGACCAGCAGTGCGGCAAGGGCCGCATCGTCGACATCCGGGTCCACCGTCGCATACGTATATTGATGCGCGAGCGTAGCGCGCGCCGCCTCCGCCGCCTGGGCATCGGTCGTCGCCGCCGAGGCGATCGCGATGGCCACCTGCGCCGCCGCCGCCGAGGTCGACGCCTCCGTCTCGCGCTCGGTCAGTTGGGCATCCGCCTCCGCAAGCAGGCCGTTATCGCCGCCCACTTCCGGTATCGTTCCGGTATCGTAGGCGTTCGAGACGACCACCAGACCCGCCCCGGCCCCGGCCAGCGCATCGACCCCGGTGGCGATATTGGTCGCGGCGAGGGTGCCGCGATCGATGGCGGTCGCCTCGTCCCGCGCGATGAAGCTGTCCTCGAAATCGACATCGCCGTCGAACCGCACGTCGATATCCGCCACGCTGCGCAGGTCGCGCTGGGCGCTGCCGACCAGCACGAGCGCGCCCCAGGCATCGCCGTTGCGCGTGCCGTCGGCCAGCAATCCGGGCCGCGAGACGCCGGGAATGGACGTCGCGGTCGTCTCGTCCTCGCTGAAGGTGATGCTGCCGGTGGTGGACGTGCCGGTGATCGAGTCGAGGATATCCCGGCTCGAATGGAACAGCGCTGCGTAGTTCCACCCTTCCGGCGGCGTGCCGGCCCCGGCGTAGCTTTGCGGCTGCGAGGGGTTCGTGGCACCGAAGCCCAGACCCTCGGACACCCGCTGCGACGCGACCAATCCGCGCCCGCCCGCATCCTCGGCCGTGGTGTTGGTCGCCCTCTGGCGGCCATCGCCGAGACTGGTGGTGCCGTCGCTGAAGACCGATTCGTAGCTGACGAACTGGCCCGAATCATAATCCCGACCGCCGAAGACGATCAGGCTGTTCCAGCCATCGGCCATGGCCACGGTCGACAGCGAGGCAATCGCGGCCCCTGTCATCAGGGTGCGGAGCACAGTGCGAGAGGCCATTCGGGTTCTCCATTGGCGACAGGATCATTCTCGCCGCATTCAACCCGAAAAGACTTTACAACCGGTTTTCCATCCCGACGTTTCCCGTACTGGGCCTTGCCGCCCCCCGGTCCGGTCCCTATTGTGCGCTGCGAAACGCATCACCCCGGCCCGCGCCGCCCCGCGCGCAGGCCCGACACGAGGGCTTCCATGAGCAAGATCAAGGTCGAGAATCCGGTCGTCGAACTCGACGGCGACGAGATGACCCGCATCATCTGGGATTTCATCAAGCAGAAGCTGATCCTCCCCTATCTCGACATCGATCTGAAATACTACGACCTCGGGATCGAGGCGCGCGACGATACGGATGACCGGATCACCGTCGATGCGGCGGAGGCGATCCTGGAGCACGGCGTCGGCGTCAAATGCGCGACCATCACGCCGGACGAGCAGCGGGTCGAGGAATTCGGCCTGAAGCGCATGTACCGCTCGCCCAACGGTACGATTCGCAATATCCTCGGCGGCGTGATCTTCCGCGAGCCGATCATCTGCAAGAACGTCCCGCGCCTCGTCCCCGGCTGGACCCAGCCCATCGTGGTGGGCCGCCATGCCTTCGGCGACCAGTACAAGGCCACCGATTTCCGCTTTCCGGGCAAGGGCAAGCTGTCGATCAAGTTCGTCGGCGAGGATGGCGAGACGATCGAGCACGAGCTTTACGACGCCCCCTCCGCCGGGGTCGCGATGGGGATGTACAATCTCGACAAGTCGATCTTCGATTTCGCGCGCGCCTCGCTGAATTTCGGCCTCAATCGCGGCTGGCCCGTCTACCTCTCGACCAAGAACACGATCCTGAAGGCGTATGACGGGCGCTTCAAGGACGTGTTCCAGCAGGTCTACGAGGAGGAGTTCCAGGCGCAGTTCGAGAAGGCGGGCATCGAATACCAGCACCGCCTGATCGACGACATGGTCGCCTGCGCGATGAAATGGTCGGGCGGCTATGTCTGGGCGTGCAAGAACTACGACGGCGACGTGCAGTCCGATACGGTCGCGCAGGGCTTCGGCTCGCTCGGCCTCATGACCTCGCAGCTCATGACCCCCGACGGAAAAATCGTGGAGGCGGAAGCGGCCCACGGCACGGTGACCCGCCATTATCGCAACCATCAGGAGGGGAAAGAGACGTCGACCAACTCCATCGCGTCGATCTTCGCCTGGACGGGGGGCCTGAAGCACCGCGCCAAGCTGGACGACAATGCCGCGCTGGCGACCTTTGCCGACACGCTGGAGAAGGTCTGCGTCTCGACCGTCGAGAGCGGCGACATGACCAAGGATCTCGCGCTGCTGGTCGGGCCGGAGCAGAAATGGCTGACGACGATGGCCTTCCTCGACAAGATCGACGAGAATCTGAACAAGGCGCTGGGCGACGCCCTGAGCTGATCGCGTGAAAATCGGTTTCATCGGTGCGGGCCGGGTGGCGCAGGGGCTGGCACCGGCCCTGCGCGAAGCGGGATACGATATCCGCGCCGTGGCGAGCCGCCATCCGGACCCGGCCCGCGCCCTCGCCGCCTCGCTCGGTTGCGAGGCCGTCGGCGCGCAGGATGTGGCGAATCGCTGCGATCTGGTGTTCCTCACCGTCCCCGATGACGCGATCAGCGCCGTCGCCGGGGCGATAGGCTGGCGCGCGGGGCAGGCGGTCGTGCATTGCTCCGGCGCGACCGAGGTTTCCGCGCTGGACCCGGCGGTCCGGGCGGGGGCGCGGACGGGCGGCTTTCACCCCTTGCAGAGTTTCGCGGCGGGCGGCACCGCGCTGGCCGGATGCACCGTGACCATCGAGGCCGCATCGCCGCTGGCCGATACGCTGGAGGGGATGGTCGCCGCGCTCGGCTGCCGCCTCAACCGCCTGCCCCCGGGAAAGCGCGCGTTGTACCATGCCAGCGCGGGCTACGGGGCGGGGTTCATCAACGTGCTGCTGGCCGAGATCGCGACGGTCTGGGGCGCATGGGGTGCGACCGAGGAAGACGTTCTCGCCGCCATCCTGCCCATGGCCCGCACGACGCTGGACGCCATCGAGAAAGGCAGCATTGCCGAGGCCATGCCCGGCCCGGTCTCGCGCGGCGATATCGGCTCGATCCGCGCGCATCTGGCGGGGATGCGCGACATGCCGGAGGCGCAGGCCTTCTACCGCGCCCATTCCCTGCGCAGCGTCGATCTCGCCCTTACGGCGGGCCGCATCGATATCGCGACCGCGACGGATCTGCGCGCCTTGCTGAGCGCTGGATAGTCCGGCTCAGACGCCCTCGACCACCATCAGATCCCGCACCGATGCCCCTTCGGCATGGCCGCGCGCCTCGGTATATTCCGGCGAGTTGTAGCATTCCACCGCCGCCTCGACGGACGGAAATTCGACCACGACATTGCGCGCCCGGTCGTTCCCCTCGAACTGCACGTACCGGCCCGCGCGGGCGAGGAACCTGCCCCCGTGTTTGGCAATCGCGGGTCCGGCCAGCGCGGCGTACTTGCCGTAGGCGTCGGTATCCGTCACCTCGACATGGGCGATCCAGTAGGCGGGCATCAGACGGCTCCTTCTTTTTCTGCGAGAATCGCTTCGGCGGCGGCCAGTGCCTCCGCCGCCTTCGACGGGTCCGACCCCCCCGCCTGCGCCATGTCGGGCCGCCCGCCGCCGCCCTTGCCGCCCATGGCCTGCGCGGCGGCGGTGACCAGATCGACGGCGCTGATCCGGTCGGTCAGGTCATCCGTCACCCCCGCCGCGACCGCCGCCTTGCCCCCGGTATCCGCGACCAGCACGACGACGCCGGAGCCGAGTTGCTCCTTGTGCGCATCGATCAGCCCGCGCAGATCCTTGCCGGATACGCCGGTCAGGCTCTGCCCGATGAAGGCGACGCCGCCGACCGTCCTGCCCGCCTCGCCGCCGCCCTCCTGCGCGGGACCGGCGAGGGCGAGTTTCTTCTTCAGGTCCGCGACCTCGTTCTGGAGCGCGCGGCGTTCGTCGAGCAGGGCGCGGGTCCGCTCGACCACCTCCTCGGCGCGGGATTTCAGCAGGGCGGCGGTTTCGGCAACCGTGTGATCCTGGCGCGACAGGTAGTCGAACGCCGCCTCGCCCGTCAGCGCCTCGATCCGGCGCACGCCAGAAGACGACGCGCTCTCGCCCGTTACGACCAGCACGCCGATCTCGCCCGTATTGGCCACATGCGTACCGCCGCACAACTCCAGAGAGTAGATGCCCCCCGTCGCCGAAACCTCGCCCTCGGGCCTGCGCCCCATCGACACGACGCGCACCTCGTCGCCGTATTTCTCGCCGAACAGCGCCCGCGCGCCCATCTCGACCGCCTCGTCGGGGGTCATCAGGCGGGTCGAGACGGCGTCGTTCTGACGGATATAGGCATTGACGTCGCGCTCGATCGCGCGGATCTCGTCGAGAGGCACGGCCTTCTGGTGCGCGAAGTCGAAGCGCAGGCGGTCGGGCGCGACCAGCGAGCCGCGCTGGACCACGTGATCGCCCAAATGCGTGCGCAGCGCCTCGTGCAGCAGGTGGGTTGCGGAGTGGTTGCCGCGAATCCGGGTGCGGCGCGCGGTATCGACGGTGAAGCGCGCGGCCTCGCCCTGGCGCAGGCTCCCCTCCGTCACCTCGACGCGGTGGACGAAGAGGTCGCCGAACTTCTTGCGGGTGTCCGTGACGGTGGCGACGGCGCTGTCGGTGCGGATCGTGCCGGTGTCGCCGACCTGCCCGCCGCTTTCGGCATAGAAAGGCGTCTGGTTGGCGAGCAATTCGATGCTTTCGCCCGGGCCGGCGGTGTCCTTGGGCGTGCCGTCGACCACGAGGGCGAGGATTTCGGCCTCGGTATCGGTGACGGCATAGCCGAGAAATTCGGTCGCGCCGTGGGTGTCGCGCAGGTCGAACCACACCGATTCGTCCGCCGCGTCCCCGGTGCCGGACCATGCCGCACGGGCCTGGGCCTTCTGGGCGGCCATGGCGGCGTCGAAGCCGTCGGTATCGACCGCGCGGCCGCGCTCGCGCAGGGCATCCTGGGTCAGGTCGAGCGGAAAGCCGAAGGTGTCGTACAGCCTGAACGCGGTTTCGCCGGGCAGGGGGGCGTCGGCGGGCAGGTCGGCGACGGCCTCGTCCAGCAGGGTCAGGCCCCGGTCGAGGGTCTTGCGGAAGCGGGCTTCCTCGGTTTCGAGCGTCTCCTCGATCATCGACTGGGCGCGGCCGAGTTCGGGGAAGGCCTGCCCCATCTGCGCGACGAGGGCGGGGACGAGGCGGTACATGACCGGGTCGGTCGCGCCGAGCAGGTGGGCGTGGCGCATGGCGCGGCGCATGATTCGGCGCAATACGTAGCCGCGCCCCTCGTTCGACGGCATGACCCCGTCGGCCATGATGAAGGAGGTCGAGCGCAGGTGATCGGCGATGACCCGGTGATGCACCGCGCCGGGACCGTCGGGATCGGAGGAGGTGGCCTGGGCGCTCGCCTCGATCAGGGCGCGCATCAGGTCGGTGTCGTAATTGTCGTGCTTGCCCTGCAACAGCGCGCCGACGCGCTCCAGCCCCATGCCGGTATCAATGCAGGGGCGGGGGAGAGGGATTCGGGTATCGGCGTCGATCTGGTCGTACTGCATGAACACGAGGTTCCAGATTTCGATGAACCGGTCGCCGTCCTCGTCCGGGCTGCCGGGGGGGCCGCCGGGGATATGCTCGCCGTGGTCGTAGAAGATTTCGGAGCACGGCCCGCAGGGACCGGTCGGACCCATGCTCCAGAAATTGTCGGAGGTGGCGATGCGGATGATGCGGTCATCGGGCAGGCCCGCGATCTTCTTCCACAGGGCGGCGGCTTCCTCGTCCTCGTGATAGACGGTGACGAGCAGGCGATCCTCCGGGATGCCGAACTCTTTGGTCACCAGGGTCCAGGCATGGGTGATCGCCTGTTCCTTGAAGTAGTCGCCGAAGGAGAAATTGCCGAGCATTTCGAAGAACGTATGGTGCCGGGCGGTATAGCCGACATTGTCCAGATCGTTGTGCTTGCCCCCGGCGCGCACGCATTTCTGCGATGTCACGGCACGGGAATACGGGCGCTTTTCGACCCCCGTGAAGACGTTCTTGAACGGAACCATCCCCGAGTTGACGAACAGGAGGGTGGGGTCGTTATTGGGGACCAGCGAGCTGGAAGGCACCTGCTCGTGACCGTTGCGCGTGAAGTAGTCCACGAACAAGGATCGGATATCGTTGAGTGTCGTCATGGCCCTGCCTCCCTCGGATGGAAAGGCTTTCTAATGCGGTTTCCCGATCCGTTGAACCGGGAAATCACGTTTCGGCACGTTTTCCGCCTCAGAGGTCCTCGTCGCCTTCGAGTTCGGCTTCCAGATCGAGGCCGTGGGAGGCGCGGATCTTCATCTCGATCTCGTCCATGATCTCGGGATTGTCCTTCAGGAACGTCTTGGCGTTCTCGCGTCCCTGCCCGATGCGCTGATCGCCGTAGGAGAACCACGAGCCGGACTTGTCGACGATCCCGGCCTTGACGCCGAGGTCGATCATCTCGCCGGTCTTCGAGATGCCCTTGCCGTACATGATGTCGAATTCGATCTGCTTGAACGGCGGGGCGACCTTGTTCTTGATCACCTTCACGCGGGTCTGGTTGCCGACCACCTCGTCGCGGTCCTTGATCTGGCCGATGCGGCGGATGTCGAGGCGGACGGAGGAGTAGAACTTCAGCGCGTTGCCGCCCGACGTCGTCTCCGGGCTGCCGAACATCACGCCGATCTTCATGCGGATCTGGTTGATGAAGATGACCATGCATTTCGAGCGGCTGATAGACCCGGTCAGCTTGCGCATCGCCTGGCTCATCAGGCGGGCCTGGGCGCCGACCTGGTGGTCGCCCATATCGCCTTCGAGTTCGGCCTTGGGCGTCAGGGCCGCGACCGAATCGACCACCACGACCGAGATCGCGCCGGAGCGGACAAGGGTATCGGTGATTTCCAGCGCCTGCTCGCCCGCATCGGGCTGCGAGATCAGCAATTCGTCAAGATCGACGCCCAGGGCGCGGGCGTATTTGGGGTCGAGGGCGTGTTCGGCATCGACGAAGGCGCAGACGCCGCCCTGCTTCTGGGCCTCGGCCACGACATGCAACGCGAGCGTGGTCTTGCCCGAACTTTCCGGGCCATAGATCTCGATGATCCGCCCCTTGGGCAGGCCGCCGATCCCGAGGCCGATATCGAGGCCGATCGAACCGGTGGATACCGATTCGATATCCAGCGCGGCCCCCTTCTGGCCGAGGCGCATGATCGACCCCTTGCCGAAGGCGCGTTCGATCTGCGACAGGGCAGATTCGAGGGCTTTTTCTTTGTCCATTCCGTCTTTCTCGACAAGGCGCAGGGCTGCTTCGCTCATTACAGAGACTCCTTATTCCACGCGCTCGGCATGGGGGCAACGATTCATCGGTTAACCCTTTATGTATGATGTTTGTTCCGGTTCAACAAGAACAAAAAAGAACAAAAATGGAAAATTTACCCTATCGCCTGCTCCAGGATGGCCCGGTCGCGCAGGAACCGCTCCTGATAGAGGCACCGCGCCGCCGTGCAGACATCGTCGAGGAACGACATGGAGGCCGCCGCGCCAATGGCCGCACCGACGACCGGAATCGCCTGCGCCGCCTTGCGCCCGACCAGATTCTTCGCCACGGCGGCGGCGATGCTGCGGGTCGCGAAGATCGCGCCTTCCTTGCCGACGGCCCCGCGCGAGGCCCCGATATTCGAGGGGGACGGCTCGGCCTCTTTCTCGATCACGGCGATGGCGGTTTCCTTTTCGCGGGCCGAGTTGGCGGCGGCGACGGCGAGGACGCGCATGGCGAAATCGCTCTCCCCCTCGCCCGCATAGCCGTAATCGGCCCCGATACGGCGAATCGCGCGCAGGGCCATGGTGATGGTGAAGGGGATGTCGACGACCAGCCCGGCAATCCCCGCCGCCCCGGCCCCCGCGCCCCCTGCCGCCGCATAGCCGACGGCCCAGTTGCGCGAGGCGAGCGCGGCGGCATCGGCGGATTCGAGGTCGGCGGGCGTCTCCTCGCCGCGCTGCGCCAGCATCTTTCCGGCCATGCGGTTCGCTTCGGCCAAGGCGTTCTCGACGGTCTCCTCGGTCAGGGCGGAGCGGATCGCCTTGTCGACCGGAGCGGCGAGCCTGCCCAGCCAGCGGGCGACCTGGCCGGGTTCGGTCCCCTTCCACTCGGCAATCTCGCGGATGCGGTCGCGTTCGTAATCGGTGGCGTTGCGGGTATCGACGATGATGACCTTCGGATCGCGGCGCATGGCGGCCTCTCCCTTGCTGTTCGGGTGCATATGGGAGCGCGGGGGGCCGAACGCAAACGGGTCACAGGCTGCGCGTCATCCCGCTGCGGGCGAAGGTGATGTCCGGGTCCTCGGCCCGGGCCGCGCGCTCCATGGTGTCGAGGTCGGCATCGGTGCGGTGGGGGTCGTGGTGGGTCATCATCAGGTGCCGCGCGCCCGCCGCCCTGCCCAGGGACAGGCCCTGCCGCCAGGTGGAATGGCCCCATCCCGCGCGGTGCGCGATCTCGTCGTCGGTATACATCGCGTCGAGGACGAGCAGGTCGGTATCCCGGGCGATATCGGTGATGCGGGCGTCGGTGGCCCGGTCCCCGATCTCGTGGTCCGCGACGACGGTGACGGACTTGCCGCCGCTGTCGATGCGCCAGCCGAAAGCCCCGTCCGGATGGCGCAGGGCGAAGGGCATCGCGGTGCCGCCCATGGCCAGCGGAATGCTGATGCCGGGCTGGGCGGTGCACAGGCGCACGCGGTCCCAGTGGCGAAAATCGGGGAAGATCGGGGGGGACAGCGCCCGCTGCAGGGTTTCGCGGAACACCTCGTCCCGGTCGAACCGGGCGCTCCAGATTCGCAGGATGGTCGTGTCGCTGAAGACCGGCTCGAAGAAGGGCAGGCCGCAGATATGGTCGAAATGCAGATGCGTCAGCAGCAGGTCGATCTCGGTGAGGGAATCGGGGGCATCGGGGGTGGCCCCGCCCGCCCCGTCGCGGGCCATCGCCTCGCCCATCGCGTTCAGGCCCGACCCGGCATCGATGATCGTCAACCCGGTTTCGGTCGCGACGCTGAAACAGGTCGTATCGCCGCCGAATGCGACCTTGTCCGGACCCCCGGCGAAGATGGAGCCGCGTGCACCCCAGACATGGAAGACGAGGGGACCGGAATTACTCATGCAGACAATATACCATACACATCATATCGATCACTTGTCAGATGTTCCGCCGTCTCCGTTCAGCCCGCAGGCGCATTGCCGGTATCGCCCGTCAAGACGGTATCACACTCCGTCGGTTTCGACGGGCAGGTCGTGGAAGGCACCCCATTCGGCCCATGAACCATCGTAGAGGCCCCAGTCGCGATGCCCGATCCTGTGCAGCGCGAGGCCCAGCACCGCCGCCGTGATCCCGGACCCGCAGGTGGTTATCACGGGGCGCGAGAAATCGATGCCCGCCTTGTCGAGGATCGCCCGCAGTTCGTCGTCGGGGCGCAGGGTGCCGTTGTCGAGCAGGTCGGTATAGGGCACGTTGATCGACCCGGGGATATGCCCGGCGCGCAGCCCCGCGCGCGGCTCGGGCGCGGTACCGGCAAAGCGGCCCGGGGCGCGGGCATCGACGATCTGCTGGTCGCCGACCTTGGACGCGCGGGCCACGTCGGTGACGTCGCGGATCAGCGTGGCGTCGCGCCGGGGGGTGAAGTGGCGCTCGCGCGGGACCGCAGGCATGTCGTCGAGGGGGCGACCCTCCGCCTTCCATTTGGCGAGGCCGCCATCGAGCACCGCCACATCCTGATGCCCGAACAGGCGCAGCATCCACCACACCCGCGCCGCGCTCCACAGGTCGGAATTGTCGTAGACGACGATGCGGTTGCCGTCGCCCAGGCCCAGCTTGCGCACCCGGGCCGCGAACTTCTCGGGCGGGGGGGCCATGTGCGGCAGGTCGGAGGCGCTGTCCGAGATGTCGTCGATCTCGAAGAAGACCGCGCCGGGGATATGCGCCTCCCCGAATTCGGCGCGGGCGTCGCGGCCCGCATTGCCCAGGTGGTGACTGCCATCGACCACGCGCACATCCGGTGCATCCAGATGGCGGGCGAGCCAGTCGGTCGAGACGAGGCAGGAAGGATCGGATTGCGGCATGGGGCGTCCCGTGTTTCGAATCCCGGACACGCTAAAGCATTCATCGTGCGGAATGCATCGGAATTCTTGCGCGAACATGCACAATTCCGTTCGCGCGGGTGCTGTATCGCTACATCCTGAACAGGCCGAAGCGCGTTTCCTCGATCGGCGCATTCAGCGTGGCGGCCAGCGACAGGCCCAGCACGTCGCGGGTGTCGCGGGGGTCGATGATGCCGTCGTCCCACAACCGCGCGCTGGCGTAGAGGGGGTGGGATTGCGCGGCGAACTTCTCCAGAATCGGCTGCTTGAAGGCCGCTTCGGCCTCCGCATTCTCGAACCCGCCGCGTTTCACCTGCGCCAGCACCCCCGCCGCCTGCTCGCCCCCCATGACGGAGATGCGGGAATTCGGCCATGTCCACAAAAAGCGCGGCTGATAGGCCCGCCCGCACATGCCGTAATTGCCCGCGCCGAAGCTGCCCCCCACGATCACCGTGATCTTCGGCACGGCGGAGGTGGCGACCGCCGTCACCAGCTTGGCCCCGTCCTTGGCGATGCCCCCCGCCTCGTACTTGCGACCGACCATGAAGCCGGTGATGTTCTGGAGGAACACGAGCGGTATCTTCCGCTGGCTGCACAATTCCACGAAATGCGCGCCCTTCTCGGCGGATTCCGAGAAGAGGACGCCGTTATTGGCGACGATGCCGCAGGGCAGGCCGTGGATATGGGCGAATCCGCAGACCAGCGTGGTGCCGTAGCGGGCCTTGAACTCGTCGAACCGCGAGCCGTCGACCGTCCGCGCGATGACCTCGTGAATGTCGTAGGGCGTGCGCAGGTCGGCGGGGACGACGCCCAGCATCTCCGCCGGGTCATGGGCGGGGTCTTCGGGGAGGGCGCGGGCCACCTGCGCCCGGGTCGGCGCGCCCAGATTGCCGACGATGCGGCGGGCGAGCGCCAGCGCGTGCGCGTCGTTCTCCGCCAGATGATCGGCCACCCCCGACAGGCGCGTATGCACGTCGCCCCCGCCAAGATCCTCCGCCGTCACCTCCTCGCCCGTCGCCATCTTCACCAGGGGTGGCCCGGCGAGGAAGATGGTGCCCTGTTCGCGCACGATGATGGTTTCGTCCGACATGGCGGGGACGTAGGCGCCCCCGGCGGTGCACGACCCCATGACGACGGCGATCTGCGCGATGCCCTTGGCCGACATCCGCGCCTGATTGTAGAAGATGCGCCCGAAATGGTCGCGGTCGGGGAACACCTCGTCCTGATGCGGCAGGTTCGCGCCGCCCGAATCCACGAGATAGAGGCAGGGGAGGTAATTCTCCTCCGCGATTTCCTGCGCGCGCAGGTGTTTCTTGACCGTCAGCGGAAAATACGCCCCGCCCTTCACCGTCGCGTCATTGGCGACGATCATGCATTCGCGCCCCCGGATGCGGCCTATCCCGGCGATGGCCCCGGCGGCGGGGGCGTCGGTGTCGTAGACGCCGTGGGCCGCGAACAGTCCGATCTCCATGAAGGGCGAACCGGGGTCGATCAGTTGGGCGATACGCTCGCGGGGCAGGATCTTGCCGCGATCCTTGTGCCGCCGGCGGTTCTTCTCGCCCCCCCCCGCCAGCGCGGCCCGGGCGGCGGTGGCCACGGTGTCGAGTTGCGCGCGCTGGGCGGCCTCGTTCGCGCGGTACTCGTCGGAGCGCGGGGAGGCGGTGGAGGTGAGTTGCATGCGGGACGCTCCTGTTCGCGGGTGGCCTGTTCGCGGGTGGCCTGTTCGCGGGTGGCCTGTTCACGGGTGGATCGATGCTAGCGGGTCGGGGCGGGGGCGTCACCCCTCGGCATCCTGCATGCCGTAGGTGCCGAAACCCTCGTGCGTCTCGGCGATCTCGGCATCGTTCAGCAGCACGGGACCGCCGATGGCGAGGCTGAGGCAGTATTGCTGAGCGATCGTCTCCAGTTCCACCGTCCGCCACAGCGCCTTGGCCAGCGTCTCGCCCACCGCGATCATCCCGTGATTGGCGAGCAGGCAGGCGGTGCGGTCCCGCATCGCGGCAAGGGCCAGGTCGGAGAGGGCTTCGGTGCCGTAGGTGGCGTATCCGGCACAGCGCACGTCGTTCCCCCCGAAGGCGGCGATCATGTAGTGGCAGGCCGGGATCGGCTTTCGCGCGATGGCCAGCGCGGTACAATAGGCCGGATGGGCATGCACCACCGCCCCGGCATCGGGCCGCGCCCGCAGCAGGGCATGGTGGAACCGCCACTCGGTCGAGGGACGCTTCGGCCCTTCGTAGGCCCCGCTGTCCTCGTCCAGCGAAAGCGAGGCGATCGTCGCGGGCGTCATCGCGTCGCCGGGCGTGGCCGAGGGCGAGATCAGCATCCGGTCCCCGAACCGGGCCGAGACATTGCCCGATGTCCCCCGGTTGATGCCCGAGGCGTCGAGTTCGCGGCAGGCGGCGACGATCCGCTCGCGCAGGGTGGTTTCGGCGGGTTCCATGGCGGGCGATCCCCTGATTCTCATGCGCTGCGGATGCCCCCGTGAATGCCCCGGTACGGCCCGCTTGTCGAGAATCGCGCGTAAAGTTCGGGCTGGGCAACGCGGCAAACGGTGATAGCGTGGGGCGGCAACCGGCGAGCAAACCCCGTGGGCATCGACGAACTGCAATCGGGAGACGATGATCTTCGCAGAACCGGGGCCAGCGCCGTCGCGCTCGCGGCCCTCCTGACCGCCGCCCCCGCCCCCGCCTCCGAGGCGACGGCAATGGCCCCGCATTTCCACAACCTGACGCCGAACAACATGGTTGCGGCCCATGTCTAAGAGGCGCTGATCGGTCAGGACGAGAAACAGCGCCTGATCCCCGGCCTCGCCGCTGAAATCCCTGATCCACACCTACGAAAAGGATCGCGGCTTCGGCGCCTCCAACCGAGACCGCCATTCGGACCCGGCGATCGACACGCTGATCGAGGAGGCACTGGCGACCGTGGACGATGCCAAGCGCCGGGACATGCTGGCCATGGCGACCGAGAGGGCCAAGGAGAATGTCGGGATCATCCCGCTGCACTACCAGGTCAACACCTGGGCCGCCAGGAAAGGCATCACCTATCCGGCGCGCACGGACGAATACACCCGGGCGGACAAGGTGGTGAAGGAGTAGGGTTCGAGCGCCGTTCTGCTCCGGGTCGATTCGAGCACGATCACCCGCCATCCCTTTCCCCTCTGCCCCGGTCACCGACCCGGGGCCTCGCGCAGATTCTCGTGGTTTCGAAATGGTGCACTGCCCGTCGAGGCCACGGGTCTGCGCCCGGGGCAGAGGAGTACGGTTTGATGGACCCGTCCCATGCCTCATTACGTCTGAATGCTCGCCTCCCGACCCTTCGGCGCGATCCATGTCGGCTCCACGAATGACCTGCGCCGCCGTGTCGAACAGCATCGTAATGGAGTCGTCGACGGCCACACCAAAGACTACGATATCCACACGCTCGTCCGGTTCGAAGTCCACGAGACTCATATGGATGCGGTGACGCGGGAAAGGCGGATCAAGAAATGGCAACGTTTGTGGAAGAACGACCTTGTAATTGCCGCGAACCCGGAATGGCGGGATCTGGCCTCGGAAATTCCGATTTGAGTACGCTGACCCGCCATCCCTCCACACTCTGCCCCGGGCAACGACCCGGGGCCTCGACGGGCAGCGCACAATCTCGACGCGACGGAAATCTGCGCGAGGCCCCGGGTCGTTGCCCGGGGCGCGGTGGCGGGGGATCTGGGCAATTCCTTCATCTTCGGCCAACCGGCGCTGAAGCTGATCCTGCACCACATCCCCGCCACGCTGGAACTGGCCTTCACCGCCCTCATGATGGCCGTCGTGGTCGGTATTCCGCTGGGGCTGTATGCGGGGCTGTATCCGGACAAGGGGATATCCAAGGGGACCATGGCCGGGGATGGGGAAATTGCTGATCGAGGCGATTCTGCAACTCGACCGGCCCGTCGTCGTCGCGTATCTGATGATCATCGTATTGCTGTTCGTCGTGATCAATCTGGTGGTGGACATCCTGTATTCGCTGCTGGACCCGCGCGTCAGATTGGGGGAGCAGGGCGCATGACGATCGAGCATACCGACACCGCCGCGCCCGTCGCCCCCGTGCCGGCGGTGCAATCGCCCTTCCGCCGCTTCGCCGCCGACTTCCTCGAAAGCGGTATCGCGCGGGTGGCGCTGTTCACGTTGCCGGCCATCGTGGTGCTGGCCCTCGCCGCGCCGTGGATCACGCCGCAGAACCCCTGCGATCCGGCGCAGGTCGACGTGATGGACGGTCGTTTGCTGCCGGGGGAGGAGGCGTTCGCAGGCTGTAGGATGTGGCCGGGGTCCGACGGGGCCGGGCGGGATCTGTACTCCGCCATCCTCTACGGGCTGCGGATATCGCTGGCGGTGGGGGTGGGGGGTATTACGCTGATGATCGGATCGCTGATCGGGCTGTTCGCCGCCTATGCGGGCGGGCGGGTCGAGACGATCATCATGCGGCTGGTCGACCTGCAATTGTCCTTCCCCGCCCCCCTGATCGCCCACGCCATCGCGCTGGAGGCGACGCTGTCCTTCCTCGGGGACCGGTTGCGCGACGTGCTGAATCCGCGATTGTCGACATGATGCCCCTCGATGTCCTGACCGCCAACGACCGCCCCGGCGAACATGCCCCCTCGTGGTATGCCGCGACCGCCAACGCGATGCCCGACCACCCGCCTTTGCGCGGGGAGGTGCGCGCGGATGTGTGCATCGTCGGGGCCGGATATTCGGGCCTGTCGGCGGCGCTGCACCTGCGCGCGCGCGGGTACGACGTGGCGGTGCTGGAGGCGCATCGCGTCGGCTGGGGGGCGTCGGGGCGCAACGGGGGGCAACTCGGCTCCGGCCAGCGGGTCGGGCAGGGCGAGCTGGAGGCGCGGCTGGGGGCGGATACGGCGCGCACCCTGTGGGATCTGGCGGAGGAGTCCAAAGCCGTCGCCAAATCCCTCATCGCCCGCCACGCCATCGACTGCGACCTGCGCCCCGGCATCCTCGACGCGATCCATCGCCCCCGGTACGAGGCCGAGGCGCGCGCCGAAACCGCGCATCTGAACGACCGCTACGCCTATCCCCATGCCCGCTATGTCGGGCGCGAGGAGATTCGCGCAATGGTCGCGACGGACGATTTCCACGGCGGGGTGCTGGACACGGATGCGGCCCATCTGCATCCCCTGAACTACGCGCTGGGCCTCGCGCGGGCTGCGGCGGAAACGGGTGCGCGCATCCACGAACGCAGCCGGGTGACGCGGGTTGCCGAAGGCCGGGCCGAGACGGCGGAGGGGGCCGTGACCGCGCCGCATATCCTGCTCGCCTGCAACGGATACCTGTGCGGGCTGGAGGGATCGGTGGCCGCGCGCGTCATGCCGATCAACAACTTCATCGTCGCGACCGAACCGCTGGACGACCCCGCCGCCCTGATCCGGAACGACGTGGCCGTGTGCGATTCGCGGTTCGTGGTCGATTACTTCCGCCTGTCGCGCGACGGGCGGCTGCTGTTCGGCGGGGGCGAGAGTTACGGCTACCGCTTCCCCGCCGACATCGCCGCCAAGGTCCGCAGGCCGATGTCGAGGATCTTCCCCCGACTGGCGAGCGCCCGCATCGAGTACGCCTGGGGCGGCACGCTGGCCATCACCATGGACCGACTGCCCCACTTCGCCCGCCCCGCCCCGGGCATCCTGTCCGTCTCGGGCTATTCCGGCCACGGCGTCGGGATGGCGACCCTGGCCGGAAAGCTGGCGGCGGAGGCCGTCGCCGGGCAGGCCGAACGCTTCGACATGATGGCCGATATCCCCCGCCCCCGCTTCCCGGGAGGGGCGGCACTGCGCACCCCGCTGCTGACGCTGGCAATGCTGTGGTACGGGCTGCGGGATCGATTGTAGCTGTTCCTTTCGCGCCGGATATGGTGTGTATTTCGACCATGAACCCTGTTCCGGAACGTCCCCCATGCTGACCACCCACGCCTACACCGCCGCCTTCATCGGGATCGAGGCGCGGGAGGTGGATGTGCAGTGTCAGTTGTCGTCGGGGCTGCCCGCCTTCAACCTCGTGGGCCTGCCGGACAAGGCGGTATCGGAGGCCAAGGAGCGGGTGCGGGCGGCGCTCAATTCCATCGGGCTGGCCCTGCCCGCCAAGCGCATCACCGTCAACCTCGCCCCCGCCGACCTGCCCAAGGTCGGCTCGCATTACGACCTGCCCATCGCCCTGGCGCTGCTGGGCGCAATGGAGGTGATCCCGGCGGACGAACCGTCGCATTACGTCAGCCTGGGCGAATTGTCCCTCGACGGCACGCTCAACCCCGTGCTGGGCGCGATGCCCGCCGCGCTGATGGCTGCCGAGGGCGACCGGGGCCTGATCTGCCCGGCGCAATGCGGGGCGGAGGCCTCGTGGGTCGGCACCGTCGACGTGCTGGCCCCGAAAACCCTGCTGGCCCTCATCAACCACATCAATGGCCGCGAGGCGCTGACCCCGCCCAAACCCGGCGAGGCGGCCCGGGGCGAGAACCTGCCCGACCTGCGCGACGTGAAGGGGCAGGAGAGCGCCCGCCGCGCCCTCGAAGTTGCCGCCGCCGGGGGGCACAACATGCTGATGATCGGGCCGCCGGGCGCGGGCAAGTCCATGCTCGCCGCCCGGCTGCCCGGCATCCTGCCGCCCCTGATGGCAGAGGAGGCGCTGGAGACGAGCCTGATCCACTCGCTGGCCGGATTGCTGGAGGACGGGCGCGTCTCGATGGTCCGCCCCTACCGCGCGCCGCACCATTCCGCCTCGATGCCCGCCATGGTCGGCGGCGGCAAGAACGCGGCCCCCGGCGAGGTCAGCCTCGCGCATAACGGCGTGCTCTTCCTCGACGAATTCCCCGAATTCACCCGCGCGGTGCTGGAGGCGCTGCGCCAGCCCATCGAATCGGGCGAGACGGTGGTGGCCCGCGCCAATGCCCATGCCCGCTATCCCAGTCGCGTACAGTTGGTCGCGGCCATGAACCCGTGCAAGTGCGGGCATCTGGGCGACCCGGCGCAGGCATGCTCGCGCGCGCCGAATTGCGGGCTGGACTACCAGGCGCGGATCTCCGGCCCGATGCTCGACCGGATCGACGTGCAGATCGAGTTGGCGGCCGTCTCCGTCGCCGACCTGTCCCTGCCCCCGGCGGCGGAGGGGTCGGCGGAGGTCGCCGCGCGCATCGCCGCCGTGCGCGAGCGGCAGGCCGAGCGGTACCGCGCCTTCGACGTGCCGGGCCTGCGCCTGAACGCCCATGCCGATGGCGAGGTGCTGGAGCAGGTCGCCCGCATCACCCCCGATGCCCGGGCGCTGCTGCTGAAGGCTTCCGAGACCCTGCGCCTCAGCGCGCGGGGCTATCACCGGGTGCTGCGCCTCGCCCGGACCATCGCCGATCTCGACGGGCAGGATGCCGTCGGCCCGACCCAGATCGCCGAGGCATCCTCCTATCGCCGGGCGCCTGTGGGGCGCTGAAACCTTTCCGGGATCACGGACGAAGCGGATTTTTAAAGCGACAGGATCGAATTTAAGTCGTATACGGACGTATAACCCTTTGAATTATCATTACAGAGTGCTTGTTCCGTGATCGGAAATTCGCTAGGATTACCTTAGTGTGACTCGTATGCCATTTGTTAAGCGCGGGCCTGTATTCTGGGACCGTTCGTCAATCCGAAGGACTATCCGTCATGTCGCAGTCGCCGTCCAAGATCCTCGTCGCCGAGGACAATGCCGTCAATGCACGCCTGATCGTGGCGATGCTGGAACGGGACGGCCATGACGTCACGGTCGTGTCCGATGGCGAGAAGGCCGTGGCCATCAGCCGGGTCGAGTATTTCGACGTGATCCTGATGGACGTCAACATGCCCGAGATGGGCGGGCTGGAGGCGACGCGCCAGATTCGCGCCGGGGCCACCCCCATGCGCGACGTGACGATCATCGCCCTGACCGCCGAGGATGACGGCGCGACCCAGCGCGACTGCATCGAATCGGGCATGAACGCCTTTCTGGCCAAGCCGATCAACACCACCGAACTGTTCAAGCTGCTCAACCCCCGGGCCGCACGCGGCAAGCGGGCCTGACGCTTCCGATTGCCCGCTCCGGCCCGGAACCGGGGCGGGGCATGAAATAATTTTACACGCCGCTCTCCGACCCTACCTGTGCATCGACACAGTGAACCGGAGAGACGCGCCATGCTGCCACCGACCCCCCGCACCTTTTCGCATATCGGCCTGTCCGTGCCCGACGTCGAGGCGGCGGTAGAGTTCTATACCGGCGTCCTCGGCTTCTACACGATCATGGAGCCGACCGAGGTCGTCGAGGACGACAGCGATATCGGGCGCATGTGCACCGATGTCTTCGGCCCCGGGTGGAAGCGCCTGCGCATCGCGCATCTGGCGACCGCCGACCGGATCGGGTTCGAACTGTTCGAGTTCGACGGCAATCACGCGCCGAAGGACAACCTGTCCTTCCGCCAGCACGGCACCTTCCACTTCGCCATCCAGGACCCCGATCTCGAAGGGTTGCTGGAGAAGATCGTCGCGGCGGGCGGCAAGCAGCGGATGCAGGTGCGCGAATACTTCCCCGACGAGAAGCCCTATCGCATGGTCTACGTGGAAGATCCGTTCGGCATCGTCTTCGAACTGTACAGCCACAGTTACGAGCTGACCTATTCCGCCGGGGCCTATGCCTGATCCGGAATGATCCCGGAAAAAGGGGGGGGGCGGTGAAATCTGCCCACCCGGTCCGCCGACAGGGCGTCTTGTCGCCTGTCAGTTGAATGCTTCTCGCGAATTCGCATTGTTCAACAAAAGGTTAGTGTGCGAATACAATGCGGTTTATGCCGTCCGGAACCCGATACCTGTATCTATATGGGTCACTTCGTGCTAGATAAATTCCGTATTGTGGATGGAGGCTATCATGAACGGCATATCGGGCAATCTTTCTTCGGCGGGGTCTGCCGGCAGTTCGCCTTCGGAAGGCATCACCATCAACGGCGCGCCTTCGGATTCCTCGGGCGAGGCGGCGGCACAGCAGGAAATCGCCTCGATCGCCGCCGCGCCGGACAATTCCGCGCTGAAGATGAATCTGGCGCAGCAGGGCATCAGTCTGACCGACAATTCCGACGTCGGGGCCGGAAAACGCTTCGACAGTTTCGCCGACAAGCTCGGCTATATCCAGGACGCGAAGGCCAAGCTGCTCGTCGCCATGATCATGTCGATGGTATCGAGCGGCGGGTCGGGTCCGTCGGGCGGTGAGGACATCAACCAGGCGCGTGAGGCCCTGAAAGGCACCAAGTCTTCCTGATCGAGGGGGTACGCCCGATCCGGGGTCCGTCCGCAATGGTCGGAGAAGCCCCGGATCAGGTCCGGGGCAGAGGCGGGATCGGAATCTTTGTCGACATACCCTGCCGGTATCGCAGGCTCGGCGATAATTCCCTGTCCCTGCCAGCACCGTTTCCGAACGGCAACCGACCCTAATCGCCCTCGCCCGGCTTTTCCGAAAAGTACTTCTCGAACTTGCCCGTCTCGCCGTCGTGCTTTTCGGCGTCTTCGGGCTTTTCCTTGGCCTGGGTGATCACCGGCCACATCTCCGAGAACTTGCGGTTGATCTCCAGCCAGTTCTCCAGCCCCGGCTCGGTATCGGGGCGGATGGCGTCGGCGGGGCATTCCGGCTCGCAGACACCGCAATCGATGCATTCGTCGGGATGGATGACGAGCATGTTCTCGCCCTCGTAGAAGCAGTCGACGGGACACACCTCCACGCAGTCGGTGTACTTGCACTTGATGCAGTTATCCGTGACAATGTAGGTCATCGCGTCGTGTTCCCGGCGGTCGTCTTTTTCTGTGCTGCACGGGTTCTAGAGCATTTCGCCCGGAGTGCGATACCGGTTTTTTCGTCGCGGAAACACGGATGCCCCCGGGCATCTCTCGATGACCCCGGGGGCAGGCGCGTCCGATCGTCCCCGCAGGGCGCGGTCAGCGGTCCATCAGCTCCTTGCAGGTCTGCTGCTCCGATCCCTCGCGGCTGGGGTACGAGATCGGCTTGGCGGAACGCGGCTGGTGATAGGCGGTTTCGACCATCTCGATCTCGTGACCCGCCTTTTGCGAAATCGACGGGGAGTAGGTATACTTCACCTCGGTCTTGACGATGTAATCGCCATCCTGAATCGACAGACTCTTGGGAGCGTCCTTCATCCTGGCACCGGGTCGCTGCCCCCGGTTGGTCAGGCCTTTCTTTTTCCAGCCATTGCTCCAGACGACGAAGATCTTGGGCGTCTTGCCCTCCGTATCTTCCGGATCCTTGTGGCAGGCGATGGCCGCCGTGATTTTGATGGTCATGTTCCCGACGGGGAACGGCTCGATCAGGATCGGCGCGGCCTTCATGATCGTGAGCAGGGTCGCGTCGTCCAGATCGGTTTCCTGGGTGACGAGATCGCCGATCACGCTGCCGGCCTGGGCGACCTTGCCATGGGCCCACAGGCTCTGGGTCGCGGTCGTGGTGCCGAGCAGGAACACGACCAGCAGCGGCGCGATGAAGGCGAATTCGATCGCGGCGACCCCGTCCTCGCGGCGGCCGAACCGGGCCAGTCGGGAAAGAGGGCGTTCTGTGAAGCGGGTCATGGTCATGCTATGCATCCCGTATTCGTGCCGAAAGGCTCGTTCTTGAAGGCCGTGGTCGCGTTCAGCAGCAATTTGCCGTCATCCCCGCCCAGCGCCTGATCGAGCAGCGGGAACAGCACATCCCATTGGTAATAGGCGCGCAGCAGCATCTTGGATTCCGCGCCACCCGCTTCGACGAAGTTGTCGATCTCCTCGAAATCCGTATCCGCCTCGGTCCGCTCGCCGTCGAAATCGTCCAGTTCTTCGAGGATGACCTTCAGGTTGGCCGTGCAGTTGGCTTCGCTCTGCATGCCGATGCGGTTGCAGATCTGTTCCTTGACCGTCTGGACCGTTGCGCAGCCTGCCGACCCGGTATAGATCGGACGGGCGGCACTCTCGACGGCGTTGGAAACGGAACTGCGCATCAGGTGGATCATGGCGACTTCCATCGTGCCGAGCGTGATGGCGAGGAAGGGTCCGATGATGAAGGCGAACTCGATGGCCGCGACGCCTTGGGTATTGCGCCGAAAACGCCCTGCGGAACGACGTGCCTGTGTGCAGAAGGATGTAACCTTTGATCTATTCATCGAACTCTATTGTCCCCGCCTGTTCTTTTGTTGAAGACACTATCGCACGGGCTGGTTTCGTTATTATCAATGTTCGATGTATTGATTTAAATTTTAAGTGTTTCATGTAAGCTGTACTATGTCAGACCAAGAACAAGATACAATTCGACGCAATTTGTACGGACGTCGCGGGTCGCGGTTACGGGGCGAACAGCGCACGACCTTCGACCTGCGCCGCACCCGCTTCGCGGCCCTGTCCCGGGGGGGCGATGCACCGGTCCTCGATCCGGGACCGGGGGGAGAGGCGCGGGCGGTGTGGCTGGAGGTGGGCTTCGGCGCGGGCGAGCATCTGGTGGCGCAGGCCCGGGCCAATCCGGACGTGACGCTGATCGGCTGCGAGCATTACATCGACGGCGTGTCGTCCTGCCTGTCCAAGCTGGAGGCCGACGATCCGGGCAATGCGCGCATCCACCACGGCGATGCCCGCGACCTGATGGATGCGGTGCCGGAGGGCGGCGTGGCGCGGGCGTTCCTGCTGTATCCGGACCCGTGGCCCAAATCCCGGCATCACAAGCGGCGCTTCGTCAACCCCGAGAATCTGGATTCATTCGCGCGGATTCTGGCCGATGGCGCGCATCTGCGCATCGCCTCGGACATCCCCGAATATATCGAGTGGACCCGCGAGCATATGGGGCCGCACCCGGCGTTCGAACCGGTGTCGGATACCGGTACGGCGTGGCAGGACTGGCCCGGCACCCGCTACGAGGCCAAGGCGTTCCGCGAGGGGCGGACCCCTGCCTACCTGACCTATGCGAGAGTGGATCGTGCGGGGGGCGAGGGATGATCCGCCCGGAGGCCGCCGCCTTCCTGACCCGCTGGTCCGAGACGGCCATCGCCGCCGCCGTGACCGTTGCCGCGCTGTGGATCGTGGGGCTGCCGACCTTCTCGCTCAACTGGCTGAGCGTGGTGCTGGGCGCGCCGCTGGCCATCGCCGGGATCGTCTGGATGCGCGTCGCCATCCGCCGGGCGCGGGCGGGGCGGGGCGAGGGGGAAGGCAGGATGTTCGTCGAGGAGCGCCGGGTGCTGCATGTCGGCAGCTTCGGCAACGTGCAGGTCGATCTGGACGACGCCACCCGCATCGACCTGATGGCCCGGGGACAGCGCGCAAGCCTGATGGTGCACCTGCCCGACGGCCCGCCCACCGCCCTGCCGCTGGGGGCCGAGGGGGTCGATGCGCTGTACGATGCGCTGACGGGCCTGCCGGGGATGGATACCGACGCCCTGCACGCCCGGCTGGCCCGCGCGCGCAGGGCCGCGAACGGCGAGATAATCACGGTCTGGACGCGGCCCGTCGGCAAGGGGCAACGCATCACGCAATAGTGTGTTTGCCCGCATCCCTTGCCTTGGCGCACCCATCCGCCTAGTTCTCCCGAAATACAAGGAACGCTTGAGGGGATCAGCGGGCATGTCCATTCCACAAGAGGGCGGAGGCCCGATCGAGTCGCGCGACCAGATGGTCGCCTATCTCGAATCCGGCTGCAAACCGCGCGAAGACTGGCGTATCGGCACCGAACACGAGAAGTTCGGCTATCGCAAATCCGACCTGACGCCGCTGCCCTACGAGGGCGAGTGCGGCATCCTCGCCATGCTCACGGGCCTGCGCGACGAATTCGGCTGGGCGCCCGTGACCGAGGGCGACACGCTGATCGGCCTGGTCAAGGGCAAGGCGAACGTGTCGCTGGAGCCGGGGGGACAGCTCGAACTGTCCGGCGCACCGCTGGAGACGATCCACGAGACCTGCGAGGAGGTGAACCAGCACCTGGCCGAAGTGCGCGACATCGCCAACCGCATCGGGGCGGGCTTCATCGGGCTGGGGGCCGCGCCGACCTGGTCGCGCGAAGACATGCACGTGATGCCGAAGGGCCGCTACGGCATCATGCGCCGCTACATGCCGACCGTCGGGACCAAGGGCCTCGACATGATGTTCCGCACCACGACCGTGCAGGTCAATCTCGATTTCGGGTCGGAATCCGACATGGTAAAGAAACTGCGCCTCGCCTTTGCGTTGCAGTCGGTGGCCACGGCGCTGTTCGCCTCCTCGCCGTTTCTGGATGGCAAGCCGAACGGGTTCCTGTCGTACCGCTCCGAGGTCTGGCGCGATGTGGACAACGACCGCGCGGGCATCCCGGCCTTCATCTTCGAGGAGGGCATGGGGTTCGAACGCTGGGTGGATTACGCGCTCGACGTGCCGATGTACTTCGTCTACCGCGAGGGGAAATATATCGACGTGGCGGGGCAGTCCTTCCGCGATTTCCTGGACGGTCGCCTGCCCGGATTGCCGGGCGAGAAGCCGACCCTGTCCGACTGGGCCGACCACCTGACCACCATCTTCCCCGAAGCGCGCCTGAAGAAGTTCATCGAGATGCGCGGGGCCGATGGCGGGCCGTGGCGCTCGATCTGCGGATTGCCCGCGTTCTGGGTCGGGCTGATCTACGACGATGCGGCGATGGATGCGGCGTGGGACCTGTGCCGGCACTGGACGCAGGAGGACCGCCTGTCCCTGCGCAATACCGTCCCCGCCGAAGGGCTGATGGCCGAAGTGGCGGGGCGCAAGGTGCACGACATCGCCGCCGACCTGCTCGACATCGCCGCCGAGGGGCTGCATGCCCGGGCGAAGGCGTCGAATTTCGATCGGGACGAGGCGCATTTCCTCAACTCCCTGCGCGACATCGTCAGCCGCCGCGAATCGCTGGCGGGGGAATTGCTGCGGAAATACGAGGGCGCGTGGAAGGGCGATGTGGAACGGGTGTTCGCGGAGTACAGCTACTGAACGGCCACCCTGAACAACTCTGCCCCGGGCAGCGACCCGGGGTCTCGACGGTCAAGGCACACCCCGCGAGGCCCCGGATCGTTGTCCGGGGCAGGGCCGTCAATCCGGATGCGGCCCCAGCTTTCGCTCCACCCACGAGAACAGCGCCGCCAGCATCGGCATGAACACCAGCCCCAGCATGAACGCGACCACCGCCGAGGCGATGGCGGCATCCCGGGGCGAGGGGACATCCGGGAATTCGGCGGCGACATCCAGCGACGGACCCGCCGCGAACACGGTATCGTAGGCCCCGGTCGTGGCCAGCAGCATGATGATCGCCGGAAAGATCACGAGCGAGGCGAAATTCGCCGACAGCGCGGCCTTGACCCGCGGTTTCATTCCCGGTGCGGGCGGGTCGCGCCACGCGAGCCACGGATAGGCCGTCAGCCACGCGGGCAGGACCGCGATCAGCCCCAGCGCCCCGGCCAGCATGAACCGGCTGCCGTAATCGCCCATCAGCCCGAACACCCCCGTTGCCGCGCCCAGCAGGGCCGGGGCGGCGAACAGGGCGATCAGGAAGGGCAGGCGGGTGCGGCGCTCAGTCATCGATGCGTCTTACACCGGCAATGGCGCGAAAGATCAACAGGAAGATCGCGAAATGGACCGACATCACGATGATCGGTACGATCCCGACGCTCGGCAGGCCGAAGAACGGCGTCACCAGCGCGAAGGCGAAGCCCAGCACGATTCCCGCCAGCGCATAGGCCATGCGCCCCCGCAATCGCAGCGACCACAGGATGAGAAACGCCAGCACCCCTATACTGAGTGCAAGGATGAAGCTGCCCACCAGCACCATCGGCACCACCTGCAGCGACCGCATGGAGGCGATGTCGAGATTGCGGCTCAGCGAGACTTCCAGCACCAGCATCGCCAGCGACGTGATCCCCGCCGCCAGGGCGGGCGCGATCAGAAACGCCGCCGCTGTCCTCAAGAGGACATGCGATGTTTCAGCGGGCCAGTAGTCGCGCGAAAAACCGTTAACCATCGCTTCCGTGTATCTTGTGTTTATCGTGTCAGACACAACCCCCATACGACGCCTGCGCCGTTTTCCGGCACAGCGTGGCACAGGGAGCGCAGTTCATCGGTGTTCGGCTTAATCTCCGCGCCCGCCGACGACGATATCGTCCATCAGCACGGTCGGCTGACCCACGCCCACCGGCACCCATTGTCCGGCCTTGCCGCACATGCCGATGCCGTCGTCCAGCGCCATGTCGGTGCCGATCATGCGGATCTTGCGCAGGGCGCTGGCCCCGTCGCCGATCAGGGTCGCGCCCTTGATGGGGTGCAGCACCTTGCCGTTCTTCACACGATAGGCTTCGGTGCAGGAGAAGACGAACTTGCCATTGGTGATATCCACCTGCCCGCCCCCGAAATCGACGGCGTAGATACCGTCCTCGACCGCCGCGACGATGGCGTCGGGCGCATGGTCGCCGCCGAGCATATAGGTGTTCGTCATCCGGGGCATCGGCGCATGAGCGTAGGATTGCCGCCGTCCGTTGCCTGTGGGCGCGACGCCCATCAGCCGCGCGTTCTGGCGATCCTGCATGTAGCCGACCAGCCGTCCGTTCTCGATCAGGGTCGTGCAGTTCGACGCCTCGCCCTCGTCGTCGACGCTGATCGAGCCGCGCCGGTCGGGGATCGTGCCGTCATCGACCACCGTGACCCCGGGGGCCGCGACCATCTCGCCCATCAGGCCCGCAAAGGCGGAAGTCTTCTTGCGGTTGAAGTCGCCCTCCAGCCCGTGCCCGACTGCCTCGTGCAGCATGATGCCGGGCCAGCCATTGCCCAGCGCCACCTGCATCGCGCCGCCGGGGGCATCCTCGGCGGAGAGGTTGACGAGGGCTTTGCGGTGCGCCTCGTCCGCCAGATGCCGCCAGCGCGCGGGGTCGATCACCAGATCGTAGCCGTGCCGCCCCCCGCACCCGGCGGACCCCGATTCGCGGCGCCCGTTCTCCTCGACGATGACCGAGACGTTCAGGCGGGCGAGCGGGCGCGTATCCGTGACGCGATGGCCGTCGGCGCGCAGGATTTCGACGTCCTGGATTTCGCCCGACAGCGAGGCGGTGGCCTGCACGACGCGCGGGTCCTTGGCGCGCAGGTAGTCGTCGATCTCGCGCAGCAGGGCGACCTTGACGCTGAAGGCGGGTTCGTCGAGGGGGCTTTCGTCGCCATACAGCTTGCGATTCGTGCGGGCCGGGGCGTCGGCATAGTCGACGTCGCGCCCGCCCTTCACCGCCGCCGCCGCCTCCGCCGCACGCTTGAGGGCCGCACCGGTCAGCTCGTCGGAATGGGCATACCCCACCGCCTCCCCCGCCACGACCCGCAGACCGAATCCCTCGCCCGCATCGTAGGACGCATTGCGCAGCCGCCCGTCGTCGAACACCAGCGATTCCCCGCGCCGCCGCTCGAAGAACAGCTCCCCGTCATCCGCCCCCCGCACCGCCTCCCCCAGCAGGGACGCAGCGGTATCGAGATCGATGTCACCGGCAAAGGGGTCGAAGGCCATGGGGGTCGCTCCTGTCAGATCACCCTATGACAGGTGGCGCGACATGTGATGAAAAGCAAGACCCGCTTATTCTTCAAGAGTTTCTAGGAGTTCGAGTGGAGCGATAGAGCAACCTGCTGCCTGTAAATTCGGCGATCACGGATGCCGTCATTCCGGATTTTCAATGTTGATGTAAGTTTATGAATTCCTTGGTTCGTTGGCCAACTGGCCAAGACCGATGCGCATGATGCGCCCATGCTTGCCCGGATGGGCGCGGCCCTCGATCTGTCGTCGCACCCGGTCGCAGCGCGATAGTCTTCTCGGCATACCCGATATCGCCACCGCCCACGCCATCCTGATCGAGACGCCCGAACTCGTCGCGACCCGCTTCAATCCAGACATCAAGGCGCGACAGGGCATCCTTGGCAAAGCCTGAAAACCGGCCAGACTCGCCATATCATAACGGATGCCCTGGAAACGTTCCGCCCCGGGCAGCGACCCGGGGCGGAACGGTCATTGTCGAATTCAGCGCAGGCTGGAGAGCAGGCTCTCCGCGTCGCTCCGCGCGCCGAACTGGCCACTGTTGTCCAGCACGCCGGTCAGGATCACGCGCGCCTCGGTTCCCCGGCCCGCCTTCGACAGCGCGGCGGCGTAGTGATAGCCGATCTCGGGGTTGTCGGGGGCCATCTCGGCGGCGTGGGCCAGCAGCAGCAGGCCCTGTTCCAGCTTGCCGTACTCGACCAGCATCCAGCCGTAGGTATCCGTCACCTCCGGCGATCCGCCCGCCGCCTCGAATGCGCGCTGGGCGTAGTCGAGGGCATCGGGGCGCTGGCTCTGATGGCGCAGCCAGGCGTAGTTGTTGAGGGCGACGGGGTTGGACGGCTCCATCTTCAGGAACTCGCCATAGGCTCCCTCGGCCTCGGCCAGTTCGCCGCGCTCCATCATCGCGGTGGCATAGGCGATCATCGCGCCCCGGTCGCGCGGGTTTTTGGAAACCCAGTCGCGCAGGCCGATCTTGGCGGCATCGGCGCGCCCGGCCT
>ENA-ORXC01000216-ORXC01000216.1-marine-metagenome-genome-assembly--contig:-NODE-216-length-50106-cov-14.454297_pt1 | contig 50106 bp, 48 predicted proteins | sample MGYA00237865_ERZ511478 | MGnify/ENA metagenome assembly ERZ511478
AGAGGGTCCTGGGTTCGAGCCCCAGCCAGGTCACTTTAAAACCTTCAAATATGTATTATTTGGAGGTTTTTTTGTTTCTACTTATCTCTTATATAATTATATCTCGAATTTCTGCTATATCTTCTATCTAAACTCTAGACAGTTTTACATCCTTTTCGACTGACACAAGTCATATACTAAATCTAGCACATAAGATAACTTTACCCTTTTAATATATTATCTATAATATACAACACTATTCCTAAGTAAATGAAATAGGTAATTTCAATTCAACATATGTCTCAAAACTTAGAAGCACCAGGCAAACCAGGTATAGATGCCAGATGGACATCTAGTACCAAGTCAGGTATTGGAAAGGCGCTTAACCCCGCTTCAGATGTTACTTTCACCCTTAGTCACGGTATTCTCAATGAAGCCTACTACCCTCGTGAAGATATTGCTTGTTTACGCGACATGGGCTTTATTGTAACAGATGGGCATGAGTTCTTCTCAGAAGAAAAACGGGATACAGAACACAAAATTGAAACACTTAAAGAAGGTATACCAGCATATAGAATTGTAAATACAGATAGATTCAATAAATATCAAATTACAAAAGAGGTCATTATCGACCCATTTAGAAATACTATTTTACAACATATTACTTTTGACCAAAAGGACCCTAATTTACCGTTACGACTTTTTGCCCTTCTTGCCCCGCATTTAAATAATGAAGGAGGTAACAATACAGGCTGGTTAGGCAGTTATAAAGGGATAGAGATGTTTTTTGCAGAAAATGGAGATATAGCACTAGCAATGGCATGTTCTTCAAAATGGATAAAACGCTCTGTAGGATATGTAGGCACCTCTGACGGTTGGTTAGATATTAGACAACACGGAGAATTGAAATGGCAATATGATAGTGCCACTAAAGGAAATATAGCGTGCACCGGAGAAATTGATGTCAAGGAAAAAGAACTTGTTTTAGCAATAAGCTTTGGCAGAACACATACCGAAGCTGCTAATCATGCTAGGGCAAGTATTCTAAATGGTTTTGATACCGCAAAAAAAAGGTATATCCAAGAATGGCAAATTTGGCAGAATACATTACCCAAAATATCCGCAAAAAATTTTAAAATGAGTGCTGCAATACTACGTATGCACGAAGCTAAAAACTTTCCTGGTGGTATCATAGCTAGTTTATCTATACCCTGGGGAGGTACAAAAGGTGATTCTGACAAAAGTGGATACCATGTAGTATGGCCTAGAGATTTAGTCGAGACAGCAGGCGGTTTCAATGCTTTGGAGACAAAAGCAGATGTATCTAGAATTGTAAATTACTTAATGTCTACACAAAATGAAGATGGTAGCTGGCCACAAAATATGTGGCTTCAAGGAGAACCAAACTGGTCTGGGCTACAAATGGACCAAATTGCACTACCCATATTAGAGATTTTAAAAGGCTACTTACGAAATACAATGAGTAAAAGCCGACAAAAAAGGTACTGGCCATTGGCAAAAAAAGCTATTGTATTTCTTTTGGTCAATGGTCCTTATACCGATCAAGATCGGTGGGAAGAAGAAAGTGGGTTCTCTCCTTTTACAATGGCTACGGAAATTGCAGCTTTATTGGCAGGCGCTGAGCTAGCGGACTTAAATGATGAAAATGATTTTGCCAACTATTGTCGCGAAACCGCAGATAGTTGGAACGATACTTTAGAACATCGCACCTATGTTACTGATACTCCCCTAGCAAAAAAACACGGCGTTGATGGATATTATATACGTATAAATCCATTTTCAGACATTGCCGCATCAGAATTAGGCGATAGAACAATCAATTTAAAAAATCATCATTTAGATCATGGTAAAACCAAAATCAATGAATTAGTAAGTGTAGACGCTTTAGCATTAGTAAGGTTTGGACTTCGTGATGCCAAAGACCCTAAAATTATAAACACATTAAAGATTATCGATGAAGAATTAAAAGTTAACACACCCAATGGAGATTGTTGGTATCGATATAATAATGATGGCTATGGAGAGCATGATAACGGTGAACCCTACAACGGTACTGGAAAAGGCAGGGCTTGGCCTCTATTAACTGGAGAAAGAGGTCATTATGAAATAGCTGCGGGTAATATTGTAAAAGCTCATAATTGTTTAATAGCAATGGAGGCTTTTGCAAATAAAGGTTTAATACCTGAACAAATATGGGATAAAGATAGTATTCCAGAAAAAGGTTTATACCGTGGTGAACATACAGGATCTGCAATGCCTTTAACATGGGCACATGCAGAGTACATAAAGCTTTGTATTTCTATAGAATATAAAAAAGTTTTTGACATGCCACTTAATACCTGCCAACGCTATCTTAAAGAGACAAAGAAATCTAATACCGCAATATGGCGGTTTGACAATGGTGTAAAAACTTTGATAAAAGGAAAAATACTACGTATTGAAACTTTGGCTAAATGTAATGTTCTTTGGACGGATGACAATTGGAAAACAACTTTTAGAACGGAGGCTAAGGATTTGAACTTTGGATTATTTGCGACCGATATTGAACCCAAAAATGAAGAAGTGACAACCATACAATTTACATTTTACTGGAACCAAGCTCACAAATGGGAAGGAAAAAATTATTCTGTTTCAGTAACTAGTGAATAAAATTCATTTTATAATCAAGAAGAATATCGATACATTTTCTTCATTATACTATAAAGTTCTGGATGCTTTTCTTGAAATTGCTCTGGATTATTAAAGAAATATTCGCTCGCCACACTCAGAAATTCAACTTCACTGGTTGCCCCATATGGATTAATATCAGATTTATTTTTTTTGATACTTTCAATTTCTTTGTGCATCAATTTCAACCAAGGGGCTACATATTGTTTTTGCATAAGACTTTCAGGAAGACCATCAACGGCACCATCAGCCATATCTATTAAATGCACAAATTCATGAATACCAACATTGCTAGAGGAATTCTCATTCTTAAATCCTGCACGTAGGGCGGGCAATGATAAAATCATTAAACGATTCATATTTCCTTTACCTACCTTTCCTAAAATATTACGTCCATCACCTTCCGTTTGGTGATCATCGTTAAAACTACCTTGGTAAAGTAAAACCTCATTAATATTACGATATCGCAATTCAGGAAAACCAAATAAGGGTATTACAGCACTAGCACCTACTAACAAACGATCAGTATCATTAATTTCTATTTTTACACCGGTTATAGTTACATCATCAAAAAAATATAATAGTTCTTGTTCAAAACGTAACTTATCGGTTGCAGGCAAATCTGCGTAAAACGATACTTCTTCATTAAGAATATTGCGCCAAGTTTTATTAAAGTTATCTAGATTAATGGTTTTCTTATAGAACCAAACCCTCCATACTATAACCAAAACAAAAAGTAATAAAGGCAAAAAAACATAAAGACTATTGGACATAGTCAAAGTTAAGTAGTTTTAAAAAAACAGACAATAATAGATGTTCCCCAACCCTATTACTGCCTGTTCTTTCAAAAACCAACCAATTAAAAAAATACCATTGATTAACACTAATGGTATTTTTTCAATTTTATACTCGGCGTTTATGATGATTTAAAATTTTTCCTTTCTCATTGGTATGCACATGAATTTTTTTACCATGGTTCTCTAACACTACCCTATATCTCTTTTTTGCTTTATCATCACCAACTTGTACCATATCATAAGAATCTTTTAATATTTTCCAATTAGGATATTCTTTTGCTATAGATTTACTTACACTGTAAGGTAGAGCCACATTTTTAAAATGCTCTGTAATTTTAATCAGTTCACCATCTCTATCATAGGTAACAGTAACTTCTTTACCCGCCGTATGCATATCTATTTCATAGGTATCATAATCAGCATTAGTATCTATATTGGGGTTTATATAAACATCACCTTCTACATATTCTACTGGTATAGCATTATACTCTATTATAGTAAAATCCGGAAAATCTTCTTCTAAAGCTGTTACCACTAATTCAGGAACATCTTCTACTTCTAATTTTGCTTTAAATAACAAATCTTGTGCATTAGATTGTAAAGTCAACCCCATTAATACTGCACTTAAAACTATTGTTTTCATGTTTTTAAAATTTAAAATGAACTTCAGTTATAATTATTAAATCTTTAGGCTTCCACAGATTCTTTTGTCTGCATTTCAACTTCAGTGCCTGCGGTATCAGACATTATTTTCTCTGCTTTTTCTAGTTCTTCAGTAGAACCATGAGCAATAACCAAATACTTATCGGCTTTTAAAGCAGTTTCATATTGTAGCACGCTATCTTTTGGTATTCCAATTCCAAAAAGAGCTCCGCCTAAAGCGGACAATCCGCCTACAACTACTGCACCTTCTAGACCACCTACTAATGAAGATACTATTGGTCCTGCTAGCACTACCGGTCCTATCCCTGGTATCAAGAAAAAACCTGCTCCGAAGACAAATCCCCAAATGCCTCCCCAAAAAGCACCTGCCGATCCCCAGGTTTTCATTCTATCTCCGGTATTATAAAAACCAATGACCTTATCTTCCTCATGGTAATCTTTACCAACAATAGAAAGTTTTTTCATATCAAAGCCAGATTCTTGAAGCTCTTTAACTACCTTCTCAGCTTTCTCATGCGAGTCGCATATTGCAACAGTTACTTCTTTTTTCATACTATTCTATTTAATTGTTAAACCTACAATTAGTGTTTTGATAGAATAAAAGTATAAGGTTCATAAAGCTATATGGCTGACCTACATCAGTTCCATAAATTTTAGTATTATTTTAACGAATAGTTTATTTGGTTTTGTAGTAATCAAAAACATTTCAATAAATACAGAAAAAGGGATAAATCTTGTTTGAAATAAAAATTATTGTTTGTTTAAAATCCGTTTCAATAAAATTGAATAAATAGGAGCATTACCTAAAATAGTAGTGCAAACAGAAGCTGTAACCGCAGTAAAAATCAAAGGCAAAATCAACTCATAATTTGCCGTCATTTCTACTGAAAGCGCCAAACCTGTAAGTGGAGCCCTAATGGTTGAGGCAAAGATGCCCGCCATACCGGCAACAGCAAAAATAGCAGGATCAAGTACAAGCTCTGGAAAAAAATGTTGCGCTACACCGCCAAAGAGCATACCTATAATTACTCCTAAAGTAATTAAGGGAGTAAAAATACCTCCTGGTACTCCAGACCCATAACTAAGAACAGAAAGAATAAACCGAACTACAAATAGCAACAAAAGAAACTTCATGGTAAAAGAACTATTATAAACATGTGATATGGTACTGTAACCTGCTCCGACCATATCATCTGAAATTAAACCTATACCAGTTATTACGAGTGCCAAAATCAAGGCTACTATTACATAATTCACTTTTAAGTTTTTGAAAAAATCTAGAGAGAGTATCAATGTTTTATTAAATGCAATTCCTATAACACTAAGTAAAAGACCTAGCAATACAAACAACCATATACCAGATAATTCTTCAAAAGTAAAAATGGTTGTCTTAAGAATAGGGCCGCCCCCTATTAATAGTCTTACAATCATATCTGCAGAACCTGCCCCTATCATAAGCGCAGCTAATGAATAAAAATTAAATTTAAAATGACCGTTCATTTCCTCGATTACAAAAATAATACCTGCAAAAGGAGCATTGAAAGCACTTGCCAAACCTGCTGCGGCACCTGTGCTTATTAAAGGATTATCTTCTTCTACCGGTTGCTTAAAAACATCTTCGGTCATCTTACCAACATTAGCACCAATTTGTACAGTTGGTCCTTCCCTGCCAAGTAACAAACCACTACTTAAAGAGAATAACGATGCTATGAATTTAACCGGTAGAACCTTACGCCATCTAACTGGTCTTAAACCATCTAGAGCACCTTCTATCTCTTGAATTCCGCTACCTGCAGTTTCTGGTGCATATTTTTTAACTAAGAAAATTGAAAACCATACACCTAGAAAAGTGAAGATAATTGACCATAACCAATCTAGACCAAACTGATTAAAACCCACTATTTTAGAAATTGTTCTTAACGTTACAAGACGGGAAAGTATCAATCTAAAGAGTGAACTCAACAAACCTGTAACCAAACCTACCAAAAGTGCATATAGTAAGAGTTTGTAATTACTTATTTCACTAATTACCAATCTTTTGATAAAACTGATTTTTCTCTCACTATTCATTTAAAATATTTCAAGTCTATACTGTTAAATATGTTATTACAATATTAAAAAGCTAGAACAGCCTATTGCATGACCCAAATCAGCTAAGGCAAATAATATTCATTTTAAGTACAGGTGACCCAAGTCATTCTTAGTTAGTAAAGGAGCGTATACTTTTGAACTTGTAATTAGTTACAAATTCATAACAGGGTGAAACTCAAGATTCCGAAAAAAATAAAGCAATCGCTTACCGAATTAGGAGATCTCTCTTATTTCTCAGCTCGTTTTTTCAAAGAAGCGTTTCGGCCACCCTTTGAGTTTAATGAATTTGTTAGGCAATGCTATCAAATTGGGTATCGATCATTGACCCTGGTTTTAGTTACTGGCTTTATAATAGGGTTGGTTCTAGATTTACAGTCACGACCAACAATGATTCAATTTGGTGCTGTTTCTTGGATGCCCAACATGGTTGGCATTTCCATAGTACGGGAGTTAGGACCTGTGATAACAGCTTTGGTTTGTGCTGGGCGTATTTCATCTGGTATAGGAGCAGAATTGGGTTCTATGCGGGTAACCGAACAGATTGATGCAATGGAAGTTTCTGGCACCAATCCTTTTAAATATTTAGTAGTTACAAGGGTTATGGCCTCAATACTAATGATCCCGTTATTGGTAATATTAAGTGATGCCGTTGCTCTTTTTGGTTCAGCGTTAATTGAAAACATGAAGGGCAATGTTTCTTTTCAACTTTATTTTAATACGGTATTCGATGTTTTATCTTATTCAGATATAATACCGGCACTAATAAAAACCTTCTTCTTTGGTTTTGCAATCGGTATAGTAGGTTGCTTTAAAGGGTATTATAGTAAAAAAGGAACTGCAGGTGTTGGCGTAGCGGCAAATACGGCTGTAGTAATGACCTCTTTACTTCTATTTTTAATAGATTTTGTAGCTGTCTTCATATCTAACATTTTTTTTGACTCATAATGGAAGATAAAAAGAACATATCAAAACAGGTTAAAGACAAAAAGGAAGTCATTATAGAAATCAAAGATCTCTATAAAAGCTTTGGGGACAATAAGGTGCTAGACGGATTTCATATGGAGCTGTACAAAGGCGAAAATCTTGTAGTCATGGGTAAGTCTGGCTCTGGAAAATCGGTGATGATAAAATGTTTAGTAGGCTTAATGCAACCAGATAGTGGTTACATTTCTGTTCTGGGTAAAGAAATAAAAAAATTAGATCGTGAAACTTTAGATATACTTAGATCTGATATTGGTTTCTTATTTCAAGGTAGTGCCCTTTATGATTCAATGACCGTAAGAGAAAATTTAGAGTTCCCAATGCGCCGTCACAAAGAAAAATTTGGTGTTATAAAGGATACTACATCATTGGTAACTGATGCCTTGGAAAGTGTTGGGCTAGCACATACCATTAATCTTATGCCACAAGAACTATCTGGCGGTATGCAGCGTAGAATTGCCTTGGCACGTACGCTCATTCTAAAACCTAAAATCATACTTTATGATGAACCTACCACCGGTTTAGATCCTATTACATCCAAAGAAATTATTGAATTAATGCGCAACATTCAGATAAAATACGGAACATCTTCATTAATTATTACACATGATGTCGATTGCGCCCGAGTCATATCTGACCGAATGATTTTACTAGTAGAAGGTATCAACTACATTGAAGGTACATATACTGATCTAATACAATCAACAGACCCAAAGGTAGAAGCATTTTTTAAAAAATAAATTATGGAAAAATCAGCATCTGAAAAATTGAGACTAGGCGTTTTTGTTCTTATTGGATCAGTTTTGTCAATACTTGTCATTTATTTAATTGGCAACAAGCAAAACATGTTTGGCAATACCTTTACCCTTAATGCTACATTTAATAATGTACGTGGTCTACAAAATGGAAATAATGTGAGATATGCTGGCATAAATATTGGCACAGTAAAAGACATAGAAATGATTAATGATACTACGATACAAGTAGGTATGTTAATTGACAATAATATGCAGAAACATATTAGAAAAAATTCTGTCGCAAATATAGGATCAGATGGTTTAGTAGGTAGTATGATTATCAATATTGTACCGGGTATAGGCGAAGCGCCATATATAAAACCAAATGATGAAATTAAATCATTTAGCAATGTTGCCACTTCTGATATGATGAATACATTGAACGTAACCAATGAAAATGCTGCAATATTTACAGAGCAACTCTTAAACATTACACGTTCAATAAATGAAGGAAAAGGAACTGTAGGTCGTTTACTCAATGACACCATATTAGGTAATAATTTAAACCAAACGGTAATCAATCTAAAAAACACTACTTACAATGCTCAGAAAACGATGAAAAAACTAGATGAGCTAATGGAACATTTAGATAATAAAGAAAGTGTAGCTGCAACTTTATTTGGCGACTCGCTTTCCGGAAGAAAAATAAAAAACGTTCTAAAAAATCTCGAAAACTCTTCTATTGAAATTGAAAAAACGACTAAAAATCTCAATGCTGTAATTAGTAATATTGATAATGGTAATGGCGCCATTAACTATTTATCGACAGATACTACTTTAGTTAACCAGCTGCAGAATTCAATGAAAAATGTTGATGAAGGCATCTTAAAATTCAATGAAAACATGGAAGCGCTTAAACATAATTTCTTGACCCGTGGATATTTCAAAAAACAAGAAAAGCAAAAAGCAAAAAATCTAAGAGAGGCAGAAAACTAGAGAATTTTGAAATTTCAGCTTTCATGATTTGTATCATATATCATTTTTAAATACTACCATACCTTCATACTGCTAAAACAATTATGGAGTAGAAACCAGTGTTTTCCACTCTTACTTTTTAATGAATAATCTTTAATGGTAAAGGATTAAAACAACACTATAAATTCAATAAAATGAATTCAAAAATTACATCTATTTCGGCTCTTGAAATATTAGACTCTAGAGGAAACCCTACACTTAAGGCATATGTAACTTTAGAAGATGGAACTAAAGCTTCCGCCTCCGTACCATCAGGAGCATCAACTGGTATGAACGAAGCTTTAGAACTACGCGATAACGAAAAACGCTACAGTGGAAAAGGCGTTCATAAAGCTGTAGAAAACGTTAATAAAAAGATAGCTGCAGCGCTAATAGGAATGAATTCAGTTGACCAAAAAGATATTGATTATACAATGATTGTATTAGATGGTACCGAGAATAAATCTCAGCTTGGTGCCAATGCCATTTTAGGCGTTTCTATGGCAGTTGCTAAAGCGGCAGCCGTATCATCTAAACTTCCGTTATATCGTTATTTGGGTGGATCGAATACCTTACGTATTCCCGTGCCTTGCATGAATATTCTCAACGGTGGCGAACATGCGGATAATAGTGTAGATTTTCAGGAATTCATGCTAGTACCACATGGTGCTCCAAATTTTAAGGAAGGTCTTAGATACGTTGCAGAAACTTTTCATGTACTCAAAAGAATAATAAAAAATAAAGGTCTTGCTACAAGTGTTGGTGATGAAGGCGGTTTTGCACCTAATTGCGCTAGCAATGAAATTGCTATAGAATTTATTATTGAAGCAATTGAACAAGCCGGATACCAACCTGGCATAGATTTATCCGTCGCCATTGATAGTGCCGCCAATTCCTTCTCGCCTAATTTGGGTAACAAGTATGATCTTACCAAATCTGGTGCTGGTAAAATGACAACAGATGAGCTTATTAATATGTCTGGAGAATGGATAAAAAAATACCCGATCATCTCTTGGGAAGACCCTCTTTCTGAAGGAGATTGGGACGGGTTTTCTAAATTCACTAAGAAGTTTGGAGATAAAATAGAAGTGGTAGGCGATGATATTTTTGTTACCAACAGAAAATATATCAGCAGAGGAATTAGCGAGAAAACGGCTAATTCAGCGCTAATCAAATTAAATCAGATTGGTTCGGTAACAGAAACAATAGAAGCCGTGCGTATGTGCCGTGAAGCAGGATGGCGCTATTTTTTATCTCATCGCTCTGGTGAAACCGAAGATACCTTTTTAGCAGATTTTGCCGTAGCTATGGATGGCGGACATTTAAAAGCTGGGTCTGCATGCAGAGGAGAACGTGTGGCTAAATACAATAGACTGTTAGAAATAGAGCACCAACTTAAAGGAAGATCAGAATACCGCTGGAAATAGTATCCGCTCTTTTACTACACAAAAAAAGACATATCATTATTAATACATAACACTAGTTATTAGAATTCACTTTTACAACAAATTAGAATTATGACAGATATATCAGTAAGCGAAAGCACTAGTATTCTCAGAGAAAATTATAATGGTCATTTAGCATATATAGCAGATGGCAAACCCTACGTAATTCCTATTACCTATTATTTTGATGCTGAAGATAATAGTTTAATAAGCTATACTGCAAAAGGTCATAAAATTGATGCCATGCGAAAAAACAACGATGTTTCTATGGTAGTAGAACAGCTACATTCCATGGTAAATTGGGAGTCCGCCCTTGTTCATGGCATATTTGAAGAATTAGAAGGTATTACCGCTAAGGAAAAATTACATCAATTCACAGAAGGAATAAAAGCAATTATTAGAAATAAGGAAAATAAAAATGTTGAGTTTATCAATGAATTTTCAAGCAAATCGTATGCAAGAGGCACACCTATAGTTTATAAAATAAATATTGAAAAAGTTACAGGTAAACGTCGTGAAATATAATCTTGTTTCGGCATAGTATATATAATCTACTTATTGATTATATAATTATCAGAATTAGAAATTATAACAATTTAAAAAAATCATAATGAGTGCAAAATCAAATAAAGTCGCAATGATTACTGGTGGCGGACAAGGAATTGGGGAAGCTATTTGCAAGAGGTTGGCAAAAGACGGATTCTCAATATCCGTTGCTGATTTAAACGAAATAAATGCTGCTAAAGTTGCCAAGGCAATTAATGAAGAAGGTGGTAGCGCAATTGCCGTTCAAGTAGATGTTGCAGACCGTGAAAGCGTATTCTCTGCTGTGGAAGAAACAGCTGCTAAATTAGGTGGTTTTGATGTTATTGTGAACAATGCAGGCGTAGGTCCTATTACACCAATTGACACTATAACTCCAGAGCAGTTTGATCAGGTTTACAGAATTAATGTAGCCGGTGTGCTATGGGGAATACAGGCTGCCCAAAAGAAATTTAAAGAATTAGGTCACGGAGGAAAAATTATAAATGCCACCTCTCAAGCAGGTGTAGTAGGTAACCCGGGCTTAGCATTATACTGCGGAACCAAGTTTGCCATAAGGGGAATAACCCAAGTTGCTGCTCGCGATTTAGCTAAAGACGCAATTACATCTAATGCGTACGCGCCTGGCATTGTAAAAACACCTATGATGTTCGGCATAGCACATGACGTGGGTCAAGCAGCTGGCAAATCTGATGAATGGGGTATGGAAACTTTCGCAAAAAATGTAACATTGGGCAGATTATCAGAACCAGAAGATGTAGCTGCAGGTGTGTCTTTCTTAGCCGGTCCAGATTCCAATTATATGACTGGTCAAACCTTGATCATTGATGGTGGAATGCAATTTCATTAAACTGAATATTTAAGTTTAAAAAAAGTACTCTAGTTCGTACTAACTAATTACACATATATTAAATAGTTCACCCAACAAGTGAAGTTTTAAGTACCATCTTTACATTCACATGTTGGGTTATACCTTTAAAAAAATCACTTTCACACACTTTTCTTTAGTATCAAAACACTTCTAAACAGATATAGAACTAATCAAATACAGAGCTAATGCTATGTATTTATTTGGATAAAAGTCACACAATTTATTTTTTTACGATAATCTACAGCTACATGACCTGAATCATAAAGGAGGTGGAGCTAACAAGCTAGTTTTGTGTAGAATTAAGATCGTCTTTGGTAAAGACATCACATCATAAAAGTCTATATAAAATGAAACATTGTTCTATAATTTTATTGGTTATAATACTCTTGCCTGTAAGTTGGAGCTACGCTCAAACCTTAGAATTAGACTACTGCCAAGACAGAGCTAGATCTATTAGTCCTATTAAAAAACAAGAATTACTATATGAAGCAGAAGCTTCTATGAACATCAAAAATTTAAATAGTTTTAACCTTCCCCAATCACGGTTAAATGGTGAGTACAACTACTTATCTGACGTGTTAAATATTGGAATTGATATTGCTGGTTTAGATATCGCAGAAATACCTCAAAACCAATACACACTATCCTTAGATGTATCCCAAAAAATTTATGACGGTGGTTATATAAAGAATGCTAAAAAAATGCAAAAAGCACAAATGGCTGCCAATATAAAGGGTATGGAGGTTGACTTGTTTGAGATAAAAGGAATGATAAATACCCTTTATTTCAATGCTTTAGTATATCAAGAAAACGAAAAGCTACTTTTAACGGTAGTAGATGAATTGCAGAAACAACATAAAAAATTAATGTCCTTGGTTGAAAACGGTGCCATGCTAAAAAGTAACGCCAACATTCTTAAGCAGCAAATTTTACGAATTCAACAGCAAATTCTAGAAGTACAGCTAGGGCGAAAAGCAGTAATTGATATGCTAAGTGATTGGATTGGAGAACCCATTGCCCCAGACACTGAATTTAGACTCCCGTTAATAGCTGAACAAGATCTCGCCCAAGATATCAATAGACCAGAACAGCAATATTTTGATTTAATGGAAGACAATCTTGAATCTCAAAAAAAGGTATTAAACGCACAAGTTTTACCCAATCTATCTGGTATTGCTCAGTTGGGTATTGGGAGTCCTAACCCATTAAATTATTTTGAAGTAGACGCTACTGAATATTATGTTGTTGGAGCACAATTGAAATGGAATTTTTGGGATTGGAAACAAACATCCAGAAAAAAGAAAGTACTTGAAATTAATAAAGATATTCTGTCAAGCAAAAAAGAAGATTTTGAAAAGAAAATAAAAATAGCAGCTATTCGAGATCAATCTAGTATAGAAACCTACAAACAACTCATTGAAAAAGATAAAAAGATACTAGAGCTACAAGAAGATATTGTTCAAAAAAGTTATTCCCAATTTCAAAACGGTGTTATTACCTCAACAGATTACATCATAGAAATAAACAAAAGAACAGAAGCACAGTTGAATCTGCAAATACACGGTATTCAAAAAATACAGTCGGAAATTAATTATCTGACCACGAAAGGAAATTTATAACAATTAAATAGATATGAAAATGAAATATTTTATAGCCGTTATCATTTTAAGCTTCGGACTCATTGGTTGTTCTGGCGAAAAATTATCTGACGCATATGGCAATTTTGAAGCTGATGAAGTTATTGTTGGCTCAGAAGGTCAAGGTAAAATTCTTGCTTTTAATGTTAAAGAAGGGGAGCAAATACAAGCGGGTACAATTGTAGGGTACATAGATACTATGCAGCTATCACTTAAAAAACAACAGTTGATAGCTAGTATAAATGCTGTATCTGCACAGACCATAGACGTACAAAGTCAATTGAATATTTATAGGGAACAGAAAAACAATATTATACGTGAACAACGAAGAGTTGAACATATGTTGAAAGACGAGGCTGCTACCCAAAAAGAATTGGACAATATAAATGGAAACATTGAGGTAGTGGACCGTGAGATAGAAGCTGCCAGAAAAAAGTTAGAAACCAATAACAGAGGTATTCTAAGCCAAATAGAACCCATAGAAAGACAAATAGACCAGGTCAATGATCAAATAAATAAAAGTCTAATCATGAACCCTATTTCTGGAACGGTACTTACCAAATATTCAGAAGAAATGGAGTTGGCGGGCTATGGAACCCCTCTATATAAGATTGCCGGTCTAGATGAAATTACACTCAAAGTTTATGTAAGCGGTGATCAACTTTCTCATATAAAAATTGGGCAAGAAGTTGAAGTATTGATCGATGACACTAAAAAAGAAAACCGTGCTTTAAAAGGAACAATAAAGTGGATAGCATCCGAGGCTGAGTTTACTCCTAAAATTGTTCAAACCAAAGATGAAAGGGTAGATATGGTGTATGCGGTTAAAGTATTGGTGCAAAATGATGGCTATCTAAAAATTGGTATGCCGGGCGAAATTAACTTCACGAGTAACTCGTCTGATGAAGAAAAATAAATATAACCATTAATAGGTAAAGATGACATCAATTTCGGCAGATAATATTGTAATGCATTATGGCAAGGTCAAAGCTTTAGACGCAGTTTCTCTAAAAGTAGAAAAAGGCGAATTGTTTGGGCTAATTGGTCCTGATGGTGCTGGAAAAACAAGTCTGATAAAGATTCTGGGCACTTTATTATTGGCTAATGGCGGTAAAGCCGAAATAGAAGGTATGGATGTTGTAAAGCAGTACCAAAATATACGCCGACAAATTGGCTATATGCCAGGTAAATTTTCATTATATCAAGATTTGACTGTTGAAGAAAATCTAAATTTCTATGCCTCTATTTTTGGGACTACATTAGAAGAAAACTATGACCTCATCAAAGGTATTTACCAACAAATAGAACCTTTTAAAAAAAGAAGAGCGGGTAAGCTATCTGGCGGAATGAAACAAAAATTAGCACTTTCGTGCGCTTTAATTCACAAGCCTAAAGTCTTGTTTTTAGATGAACCTACCCGAGGTGTAGATCCCGTTTCCAGACAAGAACTTTGGAATATGCTTCAAAGCTTAAAGAAAGAAAAGATAACCATTTTGGTTTCTACTGCTTACATGGAAGAAGCACTTCTTTGCGACCGAATTTCATTAATGGACCATGGTAAAATATTGGCTACGAACAGCCCAGAAGGACTCATAGCTGATTTTGAAAAACCGTTGTACGCTATACGCTCTGGCAATTCGTTTAAAATCATTAAAAAGCTTAAGGCTTATGAGCATGCCAACTCTGTTTATCCCTTTGGAGATTGGGTCCATTATACAGACCAACGTGATACGATTGATCCTACAGAAATAAAATCTTATTTGGAGAATAATGACACTCCACATATAGAAATTAAACAAATAAAAGCAACCGTGGAAGATTGCTATATGTCACTTACCTCTAAAAATAAAAGTTATGAGCCAGCCTGAAACAGCATTTAGCATTTATGTAGAGAATCTGACCAAAAAATTCGATGATTTTGTGGCGGTAGACAAAATTACTTTTAATGTAAAAAAAGGGGAAATATTCGGGTTTCTGGGGGCTAACGGAGCTGGTAAAACTACAGCAATGCGAATGCTCATTGGTGTTTTAGAACCTACCAGTGGTAAAGGTGAAGTAGCAGGATATGATATTTTTAAAAACTCCAGAAAGCTTAAAAAACATATCGGTTATATGAGTCAAAAATTCTCATTGTATGATGATTTAACAGCAAAAGAAAACATGCGTTTTTTTGGAGGAATCTATGGGCTTTCCAATAAAGAAATTAAAAATCGCACTAAAGAGCTGCTGACCCATTTTAAAATGGAACATATTGAAGAAGAACGTGTAAGCTCATTACCCTTGGGCTGGAAGCAAAAATTGGCATTCTGTACTGCTTTAATGCATAAACCAGATGTAGTTTTTTTGGATGAACCTACTAGTGGTGTTGACCCTTCTATAAGAAGACAATTTTGGGAAATGATCTATGAAACCGCAGAAGGCGGTGTAACCGTATTAGTAACTACCCATAACATGGATGAAGCTGAATATTGCCATCGAATATCTATGATGGTAGCCGGACAAATGATTAAAGTGGATACTCCCCAAAATTTAAAAAACGAGTATAAACTAGATACAATGGCAGAAGTATTTCTCCATTTAGCAAAAGGGTATGAAAAGGAACATGCAATTACCTAAAACTGAATTGGTTTAGATCATTGAAGATATAAAAGAACAAAATGAAAAATTTCAAAATATTTAAAGGACTTGTTCGTAAAGAGTTTCTCCATATTTTAAGAGATTGGCGTTCCTTAACAATGCTATTGGGCATACCTATTGTCTTGGTATTACTATTTGGTTCTGTAATGACCATGGAAATTAAAGATGCCAATATTGCTATTGTAGATCATGCCAAAGATCACGATTCAAAAGAACTCATCAATTTAATTAGCACTTCTGAATTTTTCAAGTTGGTAAAATATCTAGATACTTCTGATGAGATTGATGAAGAATTTAAAAAAGGTACCATTCGTATGGCATTTGTTTTTGATAAAGACTTTGGTTATAAACTTCACCATGAGGGTCATGCTCAGATACAATTAATTGCCGATGGTTCTAAAATTTTGACCTCCCCTAGCCTAATCTCTTATGGTAAGATTATAATCAATAAACATATTGCCAGTAAAAACCCGCCTAGCGCCGCCGGTTATTATATTATACCAACGGTGCGTATGATGTATAATAAAAATCTTAATGGTAGGTATATGACGGTACCTGGTATTATGTCAACCGTTATTTTATTGGTGGGCGCACTAATGACCTCACTTTCAATTACAAAAGAAAAAGAATTAGGAACTTTAGAGCTATTATTAAGTACACCCATTAATCGTTTTCTAATAATGTTCGCGAAAATAGTGCCCTACCTAGTCACTTCATTTATAAGCGCCTTATCTATAATTTGGGCAGCAAAATATGTATTTGAAGTACCGGTATCTGGTAGTATGGGACTTTTGATATTGAATACCGTTCTCTACATTCTTACAGCTCTTGCCTTAGGATTATTGATATCAACTTTCGCAAATTCACAGCTTACAGCTATGATGATTACGATGACCTTATTAATGTTACCTACAGAAGTACTGTCGGGAATGACCTTCCCTACAGACAGTCTACCAGTAGTATTACAATGGATGGGCAAATTATTGCCTTCCACATGGTTCAACATTATAAGTAAAGGCATATTACTTCAAGGTGCTAAAGCAGATAATCTTTTATTTGAGACTACCATACTTGTGATAATGGTAATGGTATTTTATTTCTGGAGTGTCATACGTTTTAAACCCAGACTCCAATAACAATTAACAGTTAAAATACAGACCAATGCGTATCATAAGATTCATTATTGTCAAAGAATTTATTCAGATTTTCAGAAATCCTCTGTTGGTACTCATTATTTTGTCTCAACCTTTTATACAAGTGCTGTTATTAGGTACTGCGGGTGGTGACATTAACTATGCAAGTGTGTATGTTGTAGATGAAGATTTATCGTCTACTTCTAGAGAAATCATTTCTAAAATGGAGGGTTCAGATTTCTTTGATATCCGAGGAGCTTCTTTAACTATGGATGAAGCTTTTAAAGTAATGGAGTATAAAAACATAAATTTGATTGTACATTTTCCTCCAAATTTTGAAAAAAAACTACTTAAAGAACATAGCAGTAAAGTACAATTGGTCACCAATGCAATAGATGCTATTACCGCCAGTCTTACCTATGCTTACTCAAGTGAAATTATAGGTGCGGTAAATAAAGATGTGGCAATAAAATGGGGCTCAAAAAGCACCACCAATAAAGCATCAACCATTAGTATTCCATATTCTTACTGGTATAATAGAGCACTTATTAGTCAATATATAATGGTACCTGCTATGTGCGTTGCCATGGTTGTAATGATCACCATTCTATTATCAGGAATGAATATTGTAAAGGAAAAAGAAATTGGCACAATGGAGCAATTAAATGTAACCCCAATGCGGAAAACTCATTTTATAATGGGGAAAATAATTCCGGTTTGGATTATTAATATTGTACTCTTGGGTATTGGTTTAATTCTAAGTAGAGTTGTATTTCATGTACCTGTAGTAGGTAGCCTTTGGCTAGTATTCTTTTTATCGGGTGTTGTAATGTTTCTACTTTTGGCGGTGGGAGTTTTAATTTCGGTAATATCAAATACCCAACAACAAGCAATGTTTTTTACTTTTTTCATCATAATGATATTTGTGATTTTTGGTGACTTTATAACTCCTATAGATAATATGCCTACGTGGGGTAAGGCAATGGCCGAATTAAACCCTCAAGCCTATTATTCTCGTATGATTCACTTGGTAATTACTAAAGGTAGTGGCATAAAAGATATTTTACCTGACCTGTTAAAGGTCTCTGGATTAACCTTTGCTACTTTAGCCCTTTCCCTATACATCTTTAATAAAAAGGATTAAAAAATTCGACAGAGTTGACTTTTCACAGATATCATCAATAGCATATACTTAGTTAAGCATAAAGCCGTAAATGCAAACAAAAAGGCTATCGTAACTTACGATAGCCTTTTTGTTTAAACTTAACCTAAGATTTTAGTATTCGTCTTTCTTTAAAGCCGTAAATCCAGAAACAACATCAAAAAGTTCTTCATCAATAGAGCTTTGTCGTAATCTGTGATAGGTATGCCCTATCTCTTCTAATAATTCTTCTATATTTTTCTCTGCACGTTGCATAGCATTTAACCTACTTAAATTTTCGCTAGCTAATGATTCTGTACAAGTTTTATAAAGTGTAACAAAAAGATACTCTCGTATTAAACGATGTATAAGTTCACCACCATCCCCTATTACTTCTGGCTGTTTTTTGGTAGGCCATTTTAACTGAGACTTTTCTTGAATCCATTTTTCATCTAGCGGAAACAGACGTAATTTCTCTTGTTCATAAGAACCTTCATTAACCAAGTGGTTATGAAAAAGGTAATATTCATCTATACTTCCGCTTTCGCGATTTTTTTCTACTTCTACTAGAATTGAACCTATAAGAGAAGTAATGGCATTAATAGAATTTGGAAGATTAAACTCCTTGGTTACCAACATCCCCATATCTTTTAATAATAAAGGAACCCTAACGCCAACGGTCCAAATTTCTAATGTACCATCATGAGTAGATAAAGAATCTTGAACATATTGCGAAAGCGCATCATTAAACTGCCCAACAAACCCTTGATCTGATCCAAAAACAATTGCGCAAATAGATTTTTCACTTTTATTAGTATTGGCGATTCTGCTATTCTGCTGATTATCTAATCTAACATGTTTTAAATAGGCTACTAAACCTAAAGAAACATTATTCCAATAATCACCTAAAGACTCCATTGCCATTTCATATTGACCAATATTGGCAGCAGCCATTGCCTTCATAGTACGTACTATAGAATTCAGATCTTTGGCTCCGGTAATTTGTCTTGTTAAGCTTTCTAACGAATCCATAGTTACATATTTATGTGATTACAATGCTTATTGAAATTCTTTGAGTGCAGCCGCTGTAGTCTTTAAAACAAGTTCTATAGCTGCATCATCTAAACCTCTATCGGTATATAAAGATCTATGAATAGTATCTGGTAAAGTGGCTATACTTTTAATAACCGCCTTTTCAGCTTTACTCATGTTTTCTATTGTTATGTCGTCAAAGAATCCGTTTGTTAATGCTAAAAGAACACCTATTTGTTCTGCAACAGATAAAGGTTGAAGTTCATTCTGCTTTAAAATTTCACGAATACGCTTACCATGCTCTATAACCTTTTTTGTTTCCTCATCTAAATGAGAACCAAAACGGGCAAAAGTTTCTAATTCTTCGAACTGTGAAAATCCAAGTTTCAAAACACCTGCTATAGATTGATAAGCCGATAATTGCGCTTTACCACCAACACGAGAAACAGATTTACCTACCTCAACAGCAGGTAAAATACCAAGTTCAAATTGTTTGGGCGATAAATAAATTTGACCGTCAGTAATTGAAATTAAATTAGTGGGAATATATGCCGACATGTTCTGCGCTTCGGTCTCTATTATAGGTAGAGCAGTCAATGACCCACCGCCGAGCTCTTCACTTAAATGAGTAGAACGTTCTAATAATCTAGAATGTATATAAAATATATCGCCGGGAAATGCCTCTCTTCCAGGTGGTCTTTTTAATAAAAGGGATAGTTCTCTATATGCTCTAGCATGGTTTGTTAAATCATCATATACAATGAGCACATCTTTACCCATTTCCATAAAATATTCAGCGATACTAGTTGCTGCATAAGGAGCTATATATTGTAACCCAGGACTATTATTACCTTCTGTAACCATAACAACGGTATATGCCATTGCCCCATTTTCTTTTAAATCTGCAACTACCTTTGCAACCGCAGAAGCTCGTTGCCCTATAGCACAATAGACACAGATAACATCTTTATCTTTTTGATTAACGATAGTATCTATTGCAATTGCAGTTTTACCTGTTTGTCTATCCCCTAAAATTAATTCTCGTTGGCCCCTACCTATGGGTATGAGTGCATCTATAACCTTAATACCGGTTTGTAGCGGCATGCTTACCCCAGAACGATCCATAATTGGAGTAGCATTTCGTTCTATGGGCAATCTTTTATCATAAGCAATAGTCCCTTTTTCGTCCATTGGTTCTCCTAATGGACCTATTACCCTACCTATAAGGGATTTACCCACAGGAACATCCATAACCCTATTGGTACGTTCTACAAGGTCACCCGCATTTAAATCTGAATCTTCACCTAAAAGAATAGCACCAATTTCCTCTTCTTCAATACTAAAAGCAATACCATATAAATTACCAGGAAATTTCAATAACTCCTCATACCCAACATTGGGTAAACCTGATACTTTGACCACACCAGCTGAAACACTGGTAACCCTACCCACTTCTTTTGGGGCTAATTTAAACTCATGATCGGTTCTATTTTTAGCAAGCTCATTGAACGTATCATCTAATAAGCTTTTGTAGTCCGTTACACCCATATTATTTAATTTTATTTGGTCGCTACTTCAACATCTTCTGCAAACGACCCTAAATATTCTGCAACGCTCCAAGACAATTTGTAACCATTTGTTAAAATTTCAATACCGTTAATAAGCTCTGGTTGTATTTTAAATTCAAAAGTACTATCGGTTTTCAGCAAGCTACTTATCGTTTTTTTTACGAGAGCTCGTTGTTCCCCAGATAAAGCAAAGGCACTTTGAACCAGTATAGCTTTACCACCTTTTAAAGCTTCTGAAAACTTTGTTTTTTCATCGGCTTTTAGACCATTTAATCGTTTTAAAAAAACAGTAACAGTCTGATCTTCTAAGCTAACGGATGAAAGGTCTTTCAATGTTTTCCTTGCAATGTCAAGAACTTCACCTTTTAACCTTTTAGTCACGTTGTCATTTTTAATAGCTTGATCCTCGGCAAATGCTTTTTCTAAACTATTTTTAAGCTTGTTAGCTTCATCTCTAGCAGTAGCTTTTAATCTATCTGCTTCTGCTTTAGCTTCATCAGCTGCCTTTTGCATTAATACATCTTTCTCTTTATTGAAAATTTCGTTTTTATGGTTAAATTCATCTTTAGCTTGATCTGCTTCTTTCTTTTGAGATTCAGCAGCTAAAAGTTGTTTCTTAATATTCGATTCCCGTTCATCTATTGCAGATAAAATAGGTCGATAAAGAAATTTTTTCAATAACCACATCAACACCACAAAATTGATGATTTGAGCTATTACAGTAAACCAGTCGATTTTCATATTTGTAGTATTATGCGATGAAATGGTTCCAGAACGGATTGGCAAAAATTAAAATCATTGAAATCACAAAACAATAGATTGCCAAAGATTCTAACATAGCCAAACCCACAAACAACGTACGGGTTACAGTCTGACTTGCATCTGGTTGCTGCGCCATAGAACTTAAGGCGGTAGAAATAGATTTACCTTGACCTAGAGCCGGTATCATACAGCCAATTCCTGTGGTTAAGCCGGCAGTAATGATTGATACCATTGCTATTATTGTAGTATTATCCATAGTATTAAATTTTATAGTTTTTATTTTAAATTTTGAATTGAGATTACCTTCTTATTAAGTTTATTCTACTATTATTTTTTTAGCCTTATTCTTTCGCCGTAACTTCTTCTTGTCTGATTCTTCGGTTGCCGCAGCGATATAAACTGTTGCTAAAATGCTAAAGATATACGCCTGTATAATTCCTGTAATTAATCCTAATACGGTCATTAACACCGGAAAAAACAATGGGGCAATACTTAAGAGAATAGTGACAATCAAACCACCACTCATAATATTACCAAAGAGACGAACAGCCAATGCCAACGTTCGTGATATTTCACTAATGATATTAAAGGGTAGCATGATGAATGTTGGCTCTATAAATGTTTTCAAATATTGTATAACACCATTCTCTGCTATACCAAAAATGGGTGTTGCAAGAAAAACACATAACGCCAAAGCTGCAGTTGTAGATAGCGAGCTTGTAGGCGGTTCATAACCAGGGAAAATGATACACAAATTGGCAAAAGCAATAAAAATGAACAAAGTGCCTATAAAACCAAGGAATTTCTCTGATTTCTTTAAACCCACTTCTTTTATCTGTTGGTTCATACCCGTTACAAGCATTTCTAAAATGCATTGCCATCGTGATATTTTTAAACCTGTTTGTAGTTTTCTGGTTATTAGAACAGCTGTAAGAACCAACACCAGCATCAATACCCAAGTGGTTACCAATGTTAGATTGATGGTTATAAAACCATTCTGCCAAAATATTGTTTCGTCTGGACTAAGTTCCATCTTACTATTGTTTGTCTATCGTTATAGGTTTCATCTCTTTTATTTTGGTCATACGAACAACAACAAACCGAGCTATTATAAAGCCCAAAAGACAAATCAGCATATACTTTAAACTATGCTGACCCATATAATAAAAGCCCAATAGCGTAATGCCTACTCGTATAAACAAACTCCCTATATACCAAAGTGCAGGATTTTTTGAATCAAGCATTTTCTTTGAAGTAAACCAAAGTCCTCCAAAAAATAGGAGTCCTAGGCACGAGCCGCCTAACAGTACCAATAAAGTCATAAGTAAATCATTCATTCTTTTTATTTTTATGTTCGTGCATTGATTTATTTTCTTTGTCTATCCATTGCCAAGCAAGTGCGCAACCAACAAATAAACCGCCTATTAATAAGGTTAGCGTCCAAGAAAAAGTCTGCGGATAATCTTTATCTAACCAAACCCCTAATACGGCTCCAAATACGGTTGGTACTGCAACAGACCAACCCACCATACCAAAAGTTCCAAATCCTCTCCATTCACTTCTTTTCTCTTCATTTCTGGCATATAACATTTGCCGTTCTTTATTATCTACCTCATCTAAAAAGCTGCTCTTTTTATTATCGCTAGTCTTATTCATTATTGACGAAGTTTTTTAATACCATGAATAAATTCACTTTCTAATTTGGCAACAGCCTTTCGCATATCTCTTTCCTCTTCATCTAAATTCACAAATTGGTTCGCTACCGCGTTTCTAAGTTGACCTAGGTCTGCCCCGGCTATAGCATTTCTTACAGATACCTCCACATAACCGTCTCGCTTTGTTAGAATACCTTCATCTAATGCTACAAAGTATTCTTGTCCATTTTTTGTTTCATAGGTTAAAATACCAGGTAGCAAAGCAGCTACACAATCTAACCTTTGCTGTAAAAACCCATAAGAACCAGCGTTGGTATCTACTACAATGCGCTGCACATCTGAGATTTTCAGAAATATCTTAAACGGAAGTAGAATATGTAGCTCCATTATTTTTGGTTTTAAGTCTATGCTTTTGCAGTTTCTTTTTTATCAGCATCTGTGTTATTTTCTTCTTTCTTCTGTTCTTTTTTGGCTTTTTCTATTGCCTCTTCAATAGTACCGATCATATAGAAAGCAGACTCTGGTAAATCTTTAAACTCATCGTTGAGAATACGCTCACACCCGTCAAGGGCATCTTCTAATTTGACACCTTTTCCTTTAAGTCCACTAAACTGTTCTGTTGTAAAAAAGGGTTGTGTAAAAAAGCGTTCTAAGCGTCTAGCCCTATTAACCGTTGCACGATCTTTTACAGAAAGTTGTTCTAAACCAAGCATGGCTATAATATCTTTTAGCTCTTCGTATTGCGCTAGTGTTTGTTTTATTTGTTGTAAAAGGTGGTAATGACGCTCACCTATAACACCCGGTGTTGCCATTTTAGAGCTAGACTGTAATAGATCTATAGCAGGAAAAAGTCCTTCTCCAGCCCTCTTTCTTGATAATGTAATAGAGGCTGAAAGATGAGAAAAGGTATGTACAGCAGCAGGATCAGTTAAATCATCTGCTGGAACATAAACCGCCTGTATACTAGTAATAGCACCTGTAGTGGTATTCGCTATACGTTCTTCAAATTTTGAAAGTTCGGTACCCAATGTTGGTTGGTAACCTAGTCTTGATGGCATTTGCCCCATAAGACCAGAAACCTCCATACCCGCTTGAATAAACCGAAATACATTATCTACAAGTAAAAGAACATCGCGGTGCTCTTCGTCCCTAAAATATTCTGCCATAGTTAAAGCAGCGTGCCCTACACGAAAACGTGCTCCGGGTGGTTCGTTCATTTGTCCGAACATCATCACCATATCTTTCAATACATCGGCTTTTTTCATATCGTGATACAACTCATGTCCTTCACGGCAACGTTCACCAATACCACAAAACATACTTATACCTTGGTGATAGCCTACCATATTATGAATCATCTCTGTAAGCAGAACTGTTTTACCAACACCTGCTCCACCAAACAAACCTGCGTTACCACCATGTTGTAAGGGTACCATTACATCAATAGCCTTTATTCCTGTTTCAAAAATTTCTGATTTTGTAGATCGTTTTGATAACGGCGGCGGTAATTGGTGTACGCTATTTCGTTTCATTTCTGGCAACGCATCTCCATGATCTATGGCATTACCAAAAACATCGAACATGCGCCCCATTATTTCCTTTCCAACAGGTACGGTCAACTGTCCTCCATTTGTCTGTGCCTGCATACCTCTTGCCAAACCTTGTGTTGGGGTCAATGCTATACCTCTAATTCTATTATCATCTAATTGAGATAGTACTTCAATAGCTATAGCATTATCCGGACCTGTATGGATTAATGTATTAATAGATGGTAAATTTTCATCAAACCAAATATCTACTACACTACCACGTACAGCAACTACTCTACCCAAGTTTAAATCGCTCTCATCAAGTTTTAAGGTCGTTGCCATAGTATTCTGTTCTTGTAAATAAAGTAGTAAAGGTATTTCTACATAAACCGATTGTAAATGACCTAGGTCAGTACTCTTTTTTTTTACGTATGACTCAGGTCATTTGCATTACTAATGAAACAGTTGAAATTCGTAATCAGAAATCTTGGTCTATAGACCTTATAAATCTTTAGCGATGAAAAATTACATACGTCATTTTAACGAAATCAATATTAACGATGTACCAACTGTAGGAGGAAAAAATGCCTCTTTAGGAGAAATGTTTCAAAAGCTGACATCTAAAGGAGTACAGGTACCTGATGGGTTTGCAACTACCGCAGAAGCATATTGGCATTTTTTACAAGAAGTGCATATTAAAGATGAGATTTTTGGTCTTTTAGAAAATTTAAATACTAAAGATTTCTCTAATCTTAAGGAAATTGGAGAAAGTGTAAGAAATGCAATTCTAGCAACAGAAATCCCTCAAGACATCCAAGATTCTATAAACGAAGGATATGATTTTTTAGCCAATAAATATAAAGGTGATATTTCTTTAGCAGTAAGAAGTAGTGCCACTGCAGAAGATTTACCAAGTGCAAGTTTTGCTGGTCAGCAAGACACGTATTTAAACGTAAAAGGGAAAAAAGATCTAATAGATGCCTGTAAAAGATGTTACGCATCTTTATTCACCAATAGAGCTATAAAATATAGAGAGGATAATGGTTTTGATCATACCAAAGTAGCATTATCTATTGGTATACAAATGATGGTACGTTCAGATCTAGCTGCATCTGGTGTCAATTTCACCTTAGATCCAGATACCGGTTTTGACCAAGTTGTAATGGTTTCAAGTATCTACGGACTAGGTGAAAATATTGTTCAAGGCAGTATTAACCCCGATGATTATTTTGTTTACAAGCCTAGTCTAAAAAACGGCATAGAACAACCTATTATTTCTAGACGTTTGGGTAGTAAGGAAAAAACCATGGTCTATGATAAAACGGGTAGTGGAATCATAAATCTTGACACTCCGGTAGAGAAACAAGAACAATATGTACTTACAGATGACGAGGTTGTTAAACTTGCAAAATGGGCGATGATCATTGAAGATCATTACCAACACCCTATGGATATAGAATGGGCAAAAGATGGAATTACCAATGAACTCTTTATAGTTCAAGCCAGACCAGAAACCGTTCAAAGTAATAAGAAAGACAAACTAAAAATTAAAACGTACACCTTACGTAACAAGAGTACAGAAATTACTCAAGGTATGGGTCTGGGCAACAAAATAGCATCTGGCAAAGCACGCATATTACACAGCCCAAAAGAATCTGACAAGCTACAAGAAGGCGAAATACTGGTTACGGAACGTACCAACCCAGATTGGGATCCAATTCTAAAAAAAGCAGCAGGTATTATTACTAATCAAGGCGGTAGAACTAGCCACGCGGCAATCGTTGCTCGTGAAGTAGGCGCTGCTGCTATTGTTGGTAGTAATAATGCAACAGAGGTTATAGAAGATGGGCAAGAAATTACCATATCATGCGCTGAAGGCGATACAGGTATAGTGTACGATGGTCTTTTAGATTGGGATGAAAAAGTAATTGACCTTTCTACTTTAGGAAAACCAAAAACACAACCAATGCTTATTCTGGCAGATCCAGATCAGGCATTTAAATTCTCTTTCTATCCTTCTGCAGGAGTTGGGTTAATGCGTATGGAGTTTGTCATTAATAATTCTATTCAAATTCACCCAATGGCTTTAAAACATTTTGATTCTTTAAAAGATCAGGCTGTAAAAGATAAAATTCAGAAGCTAACACACCATTACCCGGACAAGGCAGATTATTTTGTGCACAAACTTGCGGAAGGTATTGGTACTATTGCAGCTGCTTTTTACCCTAAAGATGTTATTGTTCGTACCAGTGATTTTAAAACGAATGAATATGCAAACCTTATAGGTGGTACAGAGTTTGAACCTGTAGAATCAAACCCAATGCTCGGTTTTAGAGGAGCTTCTAGATATTACAATCCAAAATACCAAGATGCCTTTGCCTTAGAATGCAAAGCGTTGAAAAGGGTAAGGGAAACCATGGGATTCACCAATGTAAAAATTATGATTCCGTTTTGCCGTACGTTAAAAGAAGCCGACAAAGTAGTTGGTGTTTTAGAAGAAAATGGCTTAAAAAGAGGCGAAAACGGACTTCAACTTTATATGATGACCGAAATCCCTAACAACATTATACTAGCAGAACAATTTGCAAAATACTTTGATGGCTTTTCAATTGGCTCAAATGATTTAACCCAATTGACTTTAGGTGTAGATAGAGATTCTGAATTGTTGAGCGATATTTTTGATATTAATGATCCAGGGGTAAAACAAATGATTGCCATGGTGATTAAATCCGCAAATAAAACAAATACTAAAATTGGACTTTGCGGTCAGGCACCAAGTGATTATCCGGAATTTGCTCAATTTCTTGTTGAGACTGGAATCAACTCTATATCCTTTAATCCAGATGCGTTGATCTCAGGTATCAAAAACATAAACAAAGCAGAGGAAAATATAGTTGAATACGGCATGGCCGAAAGCAGCAACTAATGCCACTTTAGAATTTAAAAATGAAAATAGCAATATTCAACGTTCATAATTGGGAGAAAGATTATTTACAAAGTGCTAATCAAGATAAGCATGAACTTAAAATGTTTGATACTTATCTGACTATAGATACTGTAGATTTGGCTAAAGAGTGTGATGCCATTTGTATTTTTACCGAAGACAATGCTTCTGCTCCTATTTTAAATAGGTTACATGAACTTGGTGTTAAGTACGTAGCATTGCGTACTGCAGGTTTTAATAATGTTGATGTGCCACATGCACAGAAATTGGGTATTCGTATAGCACGAGTACCCGAATATTCTCCCTATGCAATTGCTGAATTTACGGTAGGTGTTATGCTTGCGCTTAACCGAAAATTAGTAAGAACCCATTACCGAATCATGGAAATGAATTTTTCATTGAACGGTCTGGTAGGTTTTGACATGAACGGTAAAACAGTAGGTATCATTGGTACAGGTAAAATTGGGAGCGTAGTAGCAAAGATTTTACATGGCTTTGGCTGTAAACTATTGCTATATGATATTTTTGAGAACAATGCCCTAGTTGAAAAATATGAGGCTACTTATACAGATTTAGATTCCTTAGTTGAGCAATCTGATATCATCACCTTACATGCACCTCTAAATAAAAAAACACATCATCTTATCAATGCCAAAAGCATTTCTAAAATGAAAAAAGGAGTGATGTTAATCAATGCAGGTCGTGGAGGTTTACTCAATACCCAAGATGTTATAAACGGTTTAAAAAGTGGACAAGTAGGATACTTTGGTATGGATGTTTATGAGGAAGAAAAAGGACTCTACTTTGAAGACCACTCGGAAGATATTCTTCAAGACGATGCCATAGCGCGGTTAATGACACTTAGAAATGTATTGATAAGTAGTCACCAGGCATTTTTGACAGAAACTGCACTCCAAAACATATCAAGAATCACCTTTGAAAATCTAGAATGTATGGAAAAAGGTGATGCTTGTAAAAATGAAATTAAAATAGCTTAACATGGGTAGATTAGTATTGGTAAGACACGGTAAAAGTTTATGGAACGTAAAAAATGTTTTTACTGGATGGACAGATATTGACTTGGCACCAGAAGGAAAAGAAGAAGCTAAAATAGCCGGAGAACTTATTAAATCTAATCTTATAGACATTGATATTTGTTTCTCCTCCTATCTAAAAAGAGCGATACGAACTGCTTTGATCTTATTGGAAACTGCAGAAATGATGCATGTAGACTGCAAGTATAGCTGGAAACTGAACGAAAGACATTATGGAGATTGGCAGGGAAAAAATAAGGACGACGTATTAAAAGAAGTAGGAGAAGATTTTTTTCTAAGTGTACGAAGAGGTTATGATACCCCACCACCTAGCCTACCTGCATTTGACAAAAGAAGTCCTGAATATGATTCTAATTACAAGGCTTTAGATTCGTCTATTTTACCATTGGCAGAATCATTGAAAGACACTTCAAAAAGAGTCATCAACTATTTTTTTGAAGCGATTGCACCAGAATTAGCTCAAGGTAAAACCGTATTAATTGCTGCTCATGGCAACTCTTTACGAGCATTAATTGAGTTTTTAGAACATATTTCAACAGAAGATATAGCCAAGTTAGAAGTCGCAACAGGTATACCCCATTTGTATGAGTTTGATGAAAAGTTAAATGTAATAGATCACTATAAATTAAAATAGTAGATATGGCCCGTATAATAACACTAACCGTAAATCCTGCAATAGATAAAAACACCACAGTAGCAGGAATAAGACCTAATTCCAAATTACGCTGTACCGAGCCTACTTTTGACGCAGGTGGTGGCGGCATAAATGTATCTAGAGCTATTCAAAACCTAGGCGGTTCATCACTCTGCAGTTACTTTGCAGGCGGACCAAATGGGGCATTCTTAAAACACCTATTAGATGAAAAAAACATAGAACAATCTATCATTGAAATAGAGGGTTTTACCCGTGAAAATTTAGCAGTTACGGATACAAGCACTAATCAACAATTTAGATTTGGAATGCCAGGTCCTTCCATTAAAAAGGTAGAATGGCAGAACGCACTAAAACAACTTGAATTACAGCTCGAAAAAGATGATTACCTGGTCGCAAGCGGTAAGTTACCGCCTAATGTACCTGATGACTTTTATATAAAAGTAAGTCATATCGCAGAAATTAAAGGAGCTAAATTTATTCTTGATACTTCTGGCGAACCTTTATTAAAAGCTGCCAATTCTAAAGTTTATATGCTTAAGCCAAACTTGGCAGAACTTGGTATGCTTTGTAACGAATCCTCTATTACAGACTTAAAATTAAAATCATTGGCAAAAGCGTTTTTGGAGAATCATGATTGTGAAATTCTTGTTGTTTCACTCGGTCCAAAAGGAGCCTTACTTGCCACTAAAGATGAAATGGCACAAATACCTGCTCCTGTAGTTCACCAAAAAAGTACCATTGGTGCAGGTGACAGTATGGTTGCAGGCATGGTTATGAGTCTTATTTGGGAAAGATCTTTTAGTGACATGGTCAGATATGGTGTAGCATGCGGAACCGCAGCTACAATGCACCATGGTACACAGCTATGTTTTAAAAAAGATGTGGACAAATTATATGATTGGATTAAAAACCAAAAATCTATCTAAGGAACAAATTAAAATACGCGCAATGGAACTTGAAAAATATTTAAAAGAAGAAACCTTCTACTTACTGGATCATGAATGTACTACCATTCCTAAAAACAAAATTCACCTATCAGGTCCAGATTTTGTGGATAGGATAATGGCATCTACAGATAGATCCAATAGAGTATTAGGAAGTTTACAGCAACTATTTAATCATGGTAGACTAGCTGGTACCGGGCATCTTTCCCTATTACCGGTAGATCAAGGTGTAGAACATTCTGCAGGTGCTAGCTTTGCACCAAATCCAGCATATTTTGATCCAGAAAATATTGTAAAACTTGCCATAGAAGGTGGTTGTAATGCCGTTGCTTCTACATTAGGGGTATTAGGTGCCGTTTCAAGAAAATATGCCCATAAAATACCCTTTCTAGTTAAACTTAATCATAACGAGCTACTTACCTACCCAAATACTTTTGATCAAATCTATTTTGCCCAAGTAGAACAAGCTTGGAATATGGGTGCTGTAGCTGTAGGTGCCACTATCTATTTTGGCTCTCCAGAATCTGATAGACAAATTCAAGAAACTACTAAAGCTTTTAGACGGGCGCATGAATTAGGTATGGCTACTGTACTTTGGTGCTACCTTCGTAATGATGCCTTTAAAACAGACAAAGACTACGCTGTAAGTGCAGATTTAACGGGACAAGCAAACCATCTTGGTGTTACCATTGAGGCAGATATGATAAAACAGAAACAGCCAAGTAATAATGGTGGTTTTCTGGCCTTAGATAATTTTGGAAAAACAAGTGATCTTGTTTATAGTAAGCTCACTACAAACCACCCAATAGATTTAACTAGGTACCAAGTTGCAAATTGCTATATGGGGCGCGCCGGACTTATAAATTCCGGTGGAGCTTCAGGAGAAGATGACTTCGCCGCTGCGGCACGTACTGCCATAATTAATAAAAGAGCTGGTGGAATGGGATTGATTTCTGGTAGAAAAGCATTTCAAAGATCTATGAAAGATGGTGTACAATTACTACATCTTATACAAGATATTTATTTAGACCCAGAAATTACAATCGCCTAATTACATAATATGAAAACGACAGAAAGACTTTCTATACCTATAGGCCAAACATCTTTAATACCATTAGCTGTAGGTAATAAATATAAAATAAGCACAAAAAATAGTTTTGTACTAGCTGGTGACATTGGGGGAACAAAAACCAACCTTGCACTTTTTGAATATAATGATGGGCAACTATTTCAAATAAAGCAAAACTCATATAAAACCAAAGATTATACTTCGTTATTAGAAATCATCAAAGAGTTCGAAATAACTGAAATGAAAAAAATCGACAGTATTTGTTTTGGCGTTGCAGGTCCTATTACAAAGGGTAAAGTTCATGGCACTAATTTTCCTTGGGACATAGATACCGAAGAACTCATTAAAGCGCTTAACCTTAACTCTATTTATTTAATCAATGATATGGAAGCAAATGCGTATGGTCTCGCTGCGCTAGATGAAAAAGATTTAGACCCTTTAAAGTATGGTTCACAAATAGAAGGCAATGCAGTGATTATTTCTCCTGGTACCGGTTTGGGAGAAGCAGGCTTATATTGGGACGGCAAAGCGTATCATCCATTTGCTACCGAAGGGGGACATTGTGATTTTAGCCCTAGATATGATTTTGACCTTGAGATATGGAAATACTTTCAACAAAAATATGGTCATGTCAGTTGGGAACGTCTATTGTCAGGACAGGGTATTAGAGATATCTACCAGCTTATACGAAATGTAAGCGGTGTCAAAGAAACCGATGATTTTATAGCTAAAATGGCTAAAGAAGATCCTGCAGCAGTTATTACCAAAACTGCATTGGCCGGGACTGATCCCGTCTGTGTGGAAACACTAGAGTTGTTTATTCGATTTTTAGCCATAGAAACATCTCAACTTGCCTTAAAGTTTAAAGCAACAGGCGGTATCTATATTGGAGGTGGAATTATGCCAAAAATAATCAAGGGGATGAATCGGGAAGTATTTACCGATAATTTCATGCAATCCGGTAGACTGAATTCTCTTTTAGAAATGGTACCGGTAAATGTTATTTTAAACGAAAATACAGCATTGTTAGGGGCTGCTTATTTTGCTACAATGTCAATAGAATAAAACTTAAAACTACTTTAGGCTTTTCTTCCTAAAGTAGTTTTAAATTACCGTTTTTATAATTTAAAATTTATCGGCATTTACATCAAACTCAATGACTTTAAAAAGTTGTCTTCTATTGTTTTTCGTATTTGCAATAAATTGAACAATATCTTCTTCAAGCTCTTTATGTTCGCTTCTAAACGATTTAATTTCTTGATGTTCACTATCATCTATAACCTCAGCTAAATATGCCAAATGCTTCTTAATCCTTTGTAAGAGCTCATTACAATCTCTTGTATCTTTTAGAATACTTTCCCCTACCCTAGTTATATTATCTAAATTATCTTTGGCAGTTGTCCAGGTAAAATATTTATCTTCAAGATGTCGTAAAAATTTAAGATCATCTTTATAAAATAACAGTTCAGATTGCCAGTGCTCTGTTAAAATATATAGTTCTTCTAAACTTCCAATATCTATAAAATCTCCCTTAGGTCTACTTCTTAAATATTCCATTTAGTTTATTAATTAAAACCTTTATTTATATTTTACTATTCCAATTTATTCTAAAACCAGTAATGGTATTTTAGAACTTAAAATGAGTTTTTGGGTAAGTTCAGCATCAGATGAGTTACCACTTTCAGAATGATTCCTAGGCAGTATGGTTACAAGATCAATCTCATTTTTTATAGCGTAAGTATAAATACCCTCTAAAATATCATCGTTTTTTATGAATGCGCGTTCTTGATAAAATGTTTCAAGATAATACTCAATGGCGCTTTCGTTTTTTTCTTCCTCTTTACTATAACCATATAAAATAGGCTCATTCTCAACGGTCAGTACGTTAACTTTAGCATTACATTTACGGGCTATCATTAGAAGAGCCCCTAGCCTTTTAGTATCATCAATTTCCTCTTTACCAATCACTAAGGCAATATTTGCTAGACTGTATTCATTAAAATTTTTAGGGACTACTAAAACGGGACAATTACATGCTAAAACAAGTTTAGCCGTATTGGTGTGCTGATTATCACCTAATTTATCATTACCAGCAGTTCCCATAATAATCAAATCTATTTTGTCTTTTTTCTTAATTTCCAATAAAGTGTCAACAAGTTTGCCCTCCTGTATTTCCCATTCAATTTTATGCTGAAGAAGATGAGCATACTTCTCCTCTAAGTTCTTAAAATTTTCCGGGGACAACTGTAGATTACAATTTCCAGAAACGTACGCCAACACAATTCTTACGTGGTCTAGTCTACCAACGAAACTTACAGCATAATCAAGAGCATTTCTTGAGGCTTTCGTAAAATCGAATGGAATCATTATAGTTGAAATTTTGTCCATGATTTAATAATTTAGAGATGACTTTTGTTAGTCAATTAATTAAAAATAGATTCTGTTGTTTAAATTAATAAAGGTCATTTATTGAACCATTGATCATATTACTCAAGTATAAACACAAATACGCAATATGATTAATGCTCCAGTTTAGGTTTAACAATCTTCCATTTATTGGATTCATCTTTGACTTTTAATAAATCTGAAGAAATCATCTGTGCATGTAATTCAGGTAATTCATATAGCTTTTTAGACATGACAATATTTTGTCTTTCTTGAATAGGCCACAGAAGTTCGCCTTTTTCATTGACCACAATTTCAGTAAAGGCATAATCGTAAATATTCAATTGAAAAGAATTTTTACCACGTAACGCTTTGCTCTCATAAATACCAACAGCATAACCATTATTGAACTGGCTAACATTTAAGAATTCAGCAGCCACAACTACTTTACCTGTTTTATCTATAAAACCATATCTAGCAATACCATCATCTTGCATTCTTTTTATAGAACAGAGTCCGTTAACGAATTGAGGAAATCCTATTCCCTCAATACCAATATTCATAGTATTAGGAGTCTTATTCCAAACTAAATCATCCCTGAACGCTATAACCAACTTACCTTCTTCATTTATAAAACCCCATTGGTTTCCCTTTTTAACAGCAGCTAAACCTTCATTAAAAGGTGCTACTTCATCTAGATTACCTACTAAAGGTTTATTAAGTTCTTCAAGAGATTGTGCAAAACCCAATAAGGGTATTAATAACAATAAAGCAATATTTATTATGTGTTTCATGATTTATGATTTAATGTTCATTCAAAACTATGTACATCAAATAAATACTGAAATGACTTGGGTCAGTTGGGTTACTTTGATAAATTAAATCTCCAGAACAGGAGTGTAAAAACTGTAGAATGACAGGCAAAAGAGCACTTTGTCATTTTTATTCATTTTAAGACTACTGACCTAGGTCATCTATAAGCCTAAAGATTTAGAATAATTTTGACTGAGTTTAATTTTAAAATATTGAATCATGATAAAAGACCATTCTAAACATTATAATGATCTAGTTCATTTAATTGGGGAACTAGGTGAAAAAATACCTGAAACCATAGGTGGTTTCAATAGCCTGCATAAGGCTAGTACTGCAGAAGGTGTGCTATCATCAAAAACAAAAGAGCTCATTGCCTTAGGTATTGCCATAACTGTTCGTTGCGATGGTTGTATTGCATTTCACGTACATGATGCAATAAAAGCTGGTGCTAGTTCTGAAGAAATAGTAGAAACTATTGGTGTTGCCGTAATGATGGGTGGAGGACCAGCTCTTATGTATGGCTGTGAAGCACTTGAGGCATTAAACCAATTTATAGTATTAGAAGACTAATTAAAATATCTTATTATGAAAGCAACAATTAACAATTCAGATTTACATTTTGAACACAAACAATGGGAGTCTGAGCTAGCCTTTTGGAATGATGAACTAAAAACTTTCAATGACAGATTAGGTGAACTGGCAACTCGTTGGACAGATAAAGATGTACTAAAGCAACTTGAACATTATCAAAACGAATTTATTTTACATGGTAATGTAATAGAGGATTTACAAGAGAGTATTGAAAAACACGAATTAAATATCGCAAATCATGAATCTTCATTAGATATAACAATGACGAACACGCACATGGATGTTCGAAATAAAATGGAAGCCGAAAGACAAATTTATATTGATTTAAAGAAAGAGTTCTTTAAATTTTTATCAAAATATATGTAAAACAACATAGTAAGGGTTGTGTTCAGCAATCTTAACTAAAAAGGTTTGAAAAAAGCACGTTATTAGTTTCTATTCTAGAAATTAATAGCGTGCTTTTTAAATTGAATTAATAGATCAATTTCATGCTATACAATCCTGCTCAGATATATTTTAATAGTAGACTTTTTACTTAAAAAAACACTACACTCATTGCCATAGCAAAGTTTAGCAATCCAAAATTAAATAGCTTTTTTTCTTGCACCTGACCTAGGTCAGGCTATGCTACAACGTCTTACAATACATTTGAATATTGATTGAAACTCTAAGAGTTTAGATGAATAGAAATAAAAATCGTAAAACGAGAATTATGAACACAATATTAGATTCAGCTCAAAAGGCTATAAAAAACTGGTGGATATCCATTTTAATAGGAATTCTATATGTTGGTATTGGGGTGTGGGTTATGCAAACCCCTTTAGAAAGCTATATATCGCTAAGTATCATATTCAGTACGTTCATTCTTGTATCTGGTATTTTCCAAATTGCTTTTTCCATTTCCAATAAAAGTGAAATGAAAGATTGGGGCTGGTATTTATCAGGAGGTGTATTAGATCTATTGATCGGTATCTTACTAATCACCCACCCTATGATGACCATGGCTATTTTGCCACTTTATATAGGGTTTTGGTTACTCTTTCAAAGTACATTATCTATAGGGCTCTCTTTTCAATTAAAATCTTTTGGAACCCTAGGTTGGGGCTGGTTATTATTTTGGAGCATTATCACCCTTTTATTTTCATTCCTACTATTGTTCAATCCAATTTTCGCGGGCTTAAGCATTGTATATATGACTGCCTTCGCATTAATTACTGCAGGGGTTTTCAGAATCTTTCTAGGAATCAATCTTAAGAAAATAGGTAAAAATCTATAAGACACTTTCACTAAAACATCAAAATCAATTCATTAGGGTGTTTTGATATAAACTAAAAATGAATCAGAATTAAAAATAAAAATCATGGGAAAAGTAACAGAAAAATTCGACAAAGTATTAAATGCATCACCATTCCCAGGGCATGTAGATCATGCTCCAGATGCTAGTAAAGAAGTAGTCCGTAATTCGAAGGATCAACCTATGCCTTTTGCCGATCTTACTGGGAACTACCAACGTAATAAAGGTATACCCACTAAATCTTTTAAAAACAGTAAGGTTTATATTGTAGGTACAGGTATTGCTGGTCTGTCTGCTGCATATTACTTTATAAGAGATGGACACATACCCGGAAAAAATATAATTTTTCTTGACAAAATAGCTATTGAAGGCGGTTCTTTAGATGGATCAGGAAATGCTAAAGATGGCTACCTTATAAGAGGTGGTAGAGAACTGGAAATGAACTATGAGAATTTATGGGATCTTTTTCAAGATATTCCTGCTTTAGAAATGCCAGCTCCTTATAGTGTATTAGACGAATTTCGTTTATTAAATGATAACGACCCCAATTATTCAAAAGCCAGGTTAATTAATAATAATGGAGAAGTACTAGATTTTAGCAAATTTAATTTGGACAAACTAGATCAATTAGCTGTTGTAAAACTGTTACTTAAAAAGAAAGAAGAGCTAGATGATGTTACTGTTGAAAGTTATTTTAGTGACTCATTTTTTAAAAGTAATTTTTGGACTCTATTTCGTACTATGTTCGCTTTTGAAAACTGGCACAGTTTACTAGAGTGCAAATTATATATGCACCGATTTTTACACCGTATTGACGGTTTTAATGATCTATCATGCTTGGTATTTCCAAAATACAATCAGCATGATACCTTTGTAAAACCATTAACAGAACATCTAAAATCTAAAGGGGTTAAAATTCAGTTCAACACCTTCGTTAAAGATTTAGATGTGCAAATAAATACAGAAGGTAAAGTCGTTAAAGGTATAATTACCCAACAAGAAGATAAAGAAGTAACAATCCCTGTAACTGAAAACGATTTTGTGATTGTTACCACAGGTTCTATGACTGAAGACACGCGTTATGGCGATAATACAAATGCCCCAATAGAAGGAATTGATAGTATTAAAAGTGGTGAAAGTGACGGATGGCAGTTATGGAAAAACTTAGCTACAAAATCTACTGAATTTGGTAAACCTGAAAAGTTCTACAGCTCTGTTGAAAAATCTTCTTGGGAATCTGCAACATTAACATGTCGCCCATCAGCTTTCACCGAAAAAATAAAAGAATACTGTGTAAACGACCCATATTCTGGAAAATCGGCAACCGGAGGGATCGTTACTATAACAGACTCTAACTGGTTAATGAGTTTTACCATTAATCGCCAACCTCACTTTCCTGAACAACCAGATGATATTCTGGTGATATGGGTGTATGCTTTATTTATGGATAAAGACGGTAACTATAGTAAAAAACCAATGCCACAATGCACAGGTAATGAGGTATTAGCTGAGTTATGTTTTCATATTGGTTTAGAGGATAAAATTGATACTATCATTAAAAATACTATTGTTAAAACCAGTTTCATGCCATACATAACCTCAATGTTTATGCCTAGAGCAGCAGGAGACAGACCAGAAGTTGTACCAAATGGCTCTAAAAATTTAGGTCTTGTAGGGCAGTTTGTAGAAACACATAATGATGTAGTGTTTACCGTAGACGCTTCAATTAGAACTGCTAGAATAGCTGTTTATAAATTATTGAACCTTAACAAGCAAGTGCCTGATATTGCTGCTGGTCAGTATGATATTCGTCAACTATTAAAAGCTGCTAAGGCGTTAAACGATTACAAACCTTTCCCAGGAGAAAGTGTTTTAAAGCGTGTACTTAAAAATACTTACTTTGAACATATTTTACCTGAAGGAGTAGAAGACGAAGATCAACATGATTCTTTTCTTTATGAACAGTTAGATAAAATTAAAGGGTGGGCAAAAGAGCTTACTCATTAATTTTTAAAAGGGTTTAGTTACCTTGTAAAAAAGGTAAATTCTATCTTATTGGTTTTTAGCCATTTTCATACAGCGATAAGGATTGCTTTAATCTTAAAACAATACTTGATTTGAAAATATACGATATTATAATTATAGGCGGCGGACAAGCAGGGTTATCCGTTGGCTATTTTTTAAGAAGAAGCTCGTTGAGCTATCTTATATTAGATAATCAAAAAGAAGCTGGTGGATCTTGGTTAAAAACCTGGGATAGTCTTAAACTATTCTCGCCTTCAACGTATAGCTCCCTATCTGGTTGGGGAATGCCTAGAGGCAAGAATGAATATCCTTCTAAATCAGAATTTCTAGCATACATATCTGCCTATGAAAAAAGATATGAGTTTGCTATTCAAAGACAAACCGATGTTTTTAAAGTTGAAAAAGAAAATGGGCTCTTTAAAACCGAAACCAACAAAGGAGTTTTTTATTCAAAGACCATAGTAAGTGCAACCGGAACGTCAGGAAATCCGTTTATACCAGAATACCCAAAAAGGACAACATTTACAGGTATACAAGTACATTCTGTAGATTATAATAATCCAGATATTTTTAAAGGCAAAAAAACCTTGATTATAGGTGGAGGAAATTCTGGAGCACAAATATTAGCAGAAGTATCAAAAGTAACAACTACACAATGGGTAACATTAAAGGAGCCTCAGTTTCTACCTGATGATATTGACGGACGAAACCTTTTCAATGAAGCAACACAAAAATTTCTAGGTAAATCAAAAGACACATCCCAGAAGAACCATAGCATTTCCTTGGCAAATATTGTTATGGTGGCTAGTGTAAAAGAGGCACGAAGTAGAAATGTGCTACATGCCGTTCGCCCATTCAAAGAATTTTACGAACATGGTGTTATCTGGCAAGACGGTACCAAAGAAGAGTTTAATGCTATTATTTGGTGTACCGGTTTTAAAGCTAATTTAAAACACATAGAATCATTAGGGGTTGTAGAAAATAATAAAATAGAGACTACTAATACCCGTTCAATAAAAGAGCCTAATTTATGGCTTGTAGGTTATGGTAATTGGACCGGTTTTGCCTCTGCTACCATTTACGGCGTGGGTAAAACAGCCCGCCAAACTGTAAAAGAAATCAGAGAATCACATACTAATTCTGATAGCTGAAAAATCTATTTGAAGCATATTTCCGTTTCTGATTTCTGTACATACAAAGCTTAGTCTTTTCTTTCAATAGTACTATAATTGTAAAGTTTTCTTAAAAATCGATAACATGATTTGTATCAGTACAATCGTTTTTGAATCTCAATAACTTTGGTATATCGCATATAAAAATCTACAAAAATGAGAACACCGAACATAGGAATTTCAGAAGAAAATAGACAGGCTATTACTGATCAGTTATCAAAAATATTAGCAGATGAATTTGTACTCTATTCAAAAACGCTAAACTTTCATTGGAACCTAGAAGGACCTGATTTTCATTCGGTACACCTTTATTTAGAAACGTTGTATGAAGAGCAACAAGAGGTGGTAGATACCGTAGCTGAAAAAATACGAGCATTAGGTCATTATGTACCAGCAACTTTAAAAGACTACTCTCAATTAACGCATCTTACCGAAAAAACAAAAGGCGGAAATGATAGCCAAAGCATATTCGCAGAGTTATTAGAAGACCACGAGAGCATAATCATTTTTATACGGGAAGAAATTACTCCTATTGCTGACAAATGGAAGGCTGAGGGCATCAGCGATTATATTACCGGTTTAATGGAACAACATGAGAAAACTGCATGGATGTTGCGCTCTCACCTAAAATGACTATAATTGATACATGATATAAGTTGATAACAGCTTCTAATGTTCCGTTTTTAAACATTAGAAGCTGTTATTTTAATCGATCAATGTGAAATCAGACGCCAACTGGGTGGCAGAACTTCCACCAATAAAGACCTTAAAGTCGCCCGTTTCAGATTCCCACTTATTATTTGCAGAATAGAATTCTAACGTCTTAGGAGTGATCGTGAAGCTCACATTTTTAGTTTCGCCAGGTTTTAGAGAAACCATTTTAAAATCTTTTAATTCTTTTACAGGTCTAGCAATACTGGCAAATAAATCTTGAATATATAGTTGCACTACTTCTTTACCTTCGTATTTACCGGTATTTGACAAATCGAAACTTACTTTCAACTCTCCGGTTTTGCTTAATGAATTTGTATTTAACTTTATGTTGTCGTAGGTAAATTCAGTGTAACTTAATCCATAACCAAACTCATACAAAGGTGTATTTACTTCATCTGTATAATGTGTCCAGAAAACAAGATCATTACCAGGGTATGTTGGCCTTCCTGTACTTAGATAGTTGTAATACAATGGTACCTGCCCAACACTTCTAGGAAAAGTCATTGGTAATTTTCCACTTGGGTTATAATCACCATAAAGTACTTTGGCAATAGCATCACCGCTAGTTGAACCCAATTGCCAAGCTTCTACAATTGCTGGTATATTTTCATCTGCCCAATTAATAGTCAACGGCCTTCCATTCATTAAAACCAAAACTATATTCTTATTGACCGCATACACTGCTTCTAATAATTCTTGTTGTAAACCCGGTAAATCTAAATTTGCTCTACTTCTACCCTCGCCTGATTGAAAACCATGCTCACCTAAGACCATTACCACTACATCTTTATTTTTAGCTACTGCTACAGCTTCTGCAATACCAGTTCTATCTGTAGTGTTTATATCAATTTCAAAGACGAAAGCTTCCTTACCCTTTACTAGATCCACTCCTTTCTCATGGTGCAGTTTGTTTCCTTTGTATTTCTTTAAGCCTTCCATTACCGATACTGCAGAATTATCTTCAGCGGCAAGTCTCCAACCACCTAATGGACTATTCTTATCAGCTGCCAAAGGACCAATAACCGCTATGTTCATTCCCTTCTTTTTTAAAGGAAGCAACTGGTCATCATTTTTTAGAAGCACTATAGACTTTTCTGCCATATCAAGCGCTATCGCTTTATTTTTATCACTTCCTATTACTTCTTTTTCTCGGTCTTCATTACAATATTTATAAGGGTCATCAAAAAGACCTAATTCATATTTTACCCTTAAAATTCGCCTTACGGCATCATCAATTTTATCAACGGAAACTTTACCTTCCTCTACCAAAGTTTTTAAATGCTTTACATATAAATAAGATTCCATATCCATATCACTACCGGCATTTGCAGCACTTTCCGCAGCAGATTTGCCATCTTTAGAATACCCATGAGCAACCATTTCAGCCATTGAACCCCAGTCAGAAACTACAAAACCTTGGTAGTCCCATTCTTCTTTTAAAACATCTCTTTGTAAAAAAGAATTTCCGGTAGCTGGTATACCATTAAGTACATTAAATGAATTCATGAATGTTTTTACATCAGCTTCTATTGCTGCCATAAACGGAGGAAAAATAGTATTGTATAATGTTGACGTACCTACATCTACCGTATTGTAATCCCTACCCGCTTCAGAAAAGCCATACCCAGCAAAATGTTTAGCTGTAGCCGCTATAGTATTTGGTGCAGAAAGGTCTTCTCCTTGAAACCCGGTAATTCTTGCTTTTGCTATTTGACTACCCAAATAAGGATCTTCACCTGCGCCTTCCATTACTCTACCCCATCGTGCATCTCTTGATATATCTACCATTGGGGCAAAAGTCCAGTTTATACCCGTTGCAGATGCTTCATCGGCAGCCATTGCAGCAGAAGCTTTTATTGCATCCATATCCCAACTAGCAGATTCTGCCAGTGGTATTGGACTCTGCGTTCTATAACCATGAATTACATCATAACCAATAACCAAAGGAATACCCAATCTAGATTCTTCAACTACAATCTTCTGTACCTTACGTACTTCTTCTACGCCGGTAACATTTAACATAGAGCCTACCCAACCATTTTTAAGATGCTCAAATTTACTAGAGGCATCACCTTCTTTTGGAACAGGACCCGTAACATTCCAAAAACCATTATACTGGTTCATTTGCCCAACCTTTTCTTCAAGAGTCATAAGACCCATTAAAGAATCTATTTTCTTTTCTATGACAACATCTAATTTTGTCTGTGCGTAATTACTATGGTTAAATACAAATAAACAGAAGGCAATTAATATATATTTTTTCATGCTTTTTATTATAATGAAGAGTTTAATGGTCAATAAAATAGAACCATAGAAGATTCGAATTTACTCTAAAATTATGATAAATACCAAGAGTATTAAAAACACAAAAAAAGTATGATAGTATGTGATTTTCTTAATCAAGTAAAACCTTATTTAACTTTTAGAAATAAGGTAAAACGTTCTTCATTTTTAAGAATAAAGAATTCGTAAAAAGTATTTTTTTAGATTACAATAAAATAATTCTAATGGTTACAATCACCATTTAAGAACCGATCTAAAACCTTAAGTTGCCACTTACCAACTACAGAAAGATTTGTTTCTGCATTTAATAGAACAAGACCATACCCTAAACGAGATAGCTTGCAGTCACTTATAACCTCGTTATTCATACTACTAAAAACCGGTTTAAAATGTTCTTTTAGATTTAGTTTAGAATTTTTAGCAACATTCATTGCCTTAGTAACAGCATCACTAATTTGTTTTGGCGAAAGTCCATCATACAATAAATCACTTGCAAAATAATACAATCGCAATCCATAATAGAAATCCATAAAATTGTTGATACTATCCGTATATTTTTGTTCTAATTTATAAATGGAGACTTGCATAATAGAACCAGTTTTAAGAGATGAAAAAATTAATTGAAGAATTGCACAAACATTTATATAAAAAAACTAATCTGCTTGAAGTAATTAAGATGACAGCTACACTGAATTTACTGAACAGTTCAGAATAGCCATCACCAAAAAAACAGAAACTAAAGACTTTTTAAATAATCAAAAACCATTAGCTTAAACTGACGAAAATTACTCGTAAAACTTTCTAGTCGTGCTTTAAGCTGACGATGCTTTTCTCTATAATCAGAATCAGACAAACCAAGTTCACCCATTTCCAAATATGACAGCATTTTTTCATGTTCCATAATATCATGAGCTAGATAATCAAACAATTCTGAATGAACCTTATCTAGATCTTTAAGTATTTTTCCAAAAGATTTTTGCGCATCATCTTTCGATTTATTTTTTTCTAACAAGTCAGCAAAAAATGTAGTTTCATACTTATAAAATGCAATGTTGCTTAACCATTCTTCACTTTCAAAATGAAGTACGTCTAAACCTGCACCTAATAATAATTCTGCTTTCGGATTTATTGTTTTTGTTTTCATAATATATAGAAGTAAACAGTTTACATTATTTGTTTAAATACCATATAAAAATGCAGATATATGAAAGAGAATACCATGACCTAGGTCAGTCTAACAAAATATTTATATTAAAACAATTACTTGGTTCAATAAGAATACAAAAGAAGATTACTTGATTTATTGCTATAATCTATTGTCTTAAGCCAAGTAATTTTGTTGCTAATTTCTCAATTGTTAGATTATTGCCTCTAATAACAAGTAGGTAATCACCATTACTGAGATTTTTAACGCTTTCTGCCGCTTGTGGTTCACTAACTCCAAATCCTCTTAACACTCCGTAAGGTCCTCCAGAAAGTATACCAATATTACTTTTACCAATCGGATTGAGAAAAGTAGACACTAAAAAACCGGATACAAATAAATGACCTAACTCGCGATTATAGAATGAATCAAATTCTGTTTCATCTCCTATTATTTTTTTTAGTAATTGTTGCATATCATTTTTATGTAATGCTAACTTATGGGAATCATCTGTATCGTTTGCATTACCGATAACAGAAATACCTATGCTATCATCATTCATTTCGCGTATTGCTAATAATGCATTTTCTAATTCAGCAAAATTAGTATAGGAGTTTAGGAAAGTTTTTTTTAACTCTGAGTGTGGGACATTCATTATGCTAACTATTTAGAGACATCAAATTTAAAATTGGCTATTCTCTATAGCTAAGTTACAAGTACACCATATGAATATCACTGACCTAAGTCAGTATACTCAAAATAATCTTTTAAATTTTATCGAATTAAAAAGATTAGTTATTATCAGTTTTTTCGATTGAAATCAGATAATTAAACTATCCAAAGTCTGCCACCTGCTGCAGTTGTTTTCTATCTGATAATATAATACTTCTAGAAGTTCCTAATTGAATTATCCCCTTCTCTTTAAAACTAGAGAGTACACGTATAGCAGTCTCTGTAGCTGTGCCTATTAAACCTGCAAAATCTTCTCTGGAAATACTTATTCCCAGGTCTTCATCTTTAACTAGACCTTTGTCATATAGTTCTAATAATGCCGTAGCTGCTCTTTTACGCACTGTGTCAAAGGCCATACCCATTAACTGCTCTTGCATATGAAGTACGTTATTAGACACCATAGCAATAAATTTATTAGACACCTCCCTATTATTGAATAATAACTGTGTAAATTCTTTTTTGGGTATACAGCATACTTCACAATTATTAAGTGCTACAGCAGTTTCCGTGTATAACCCTGAGCTTCCTAAAACACAAAGCTGTCCTATAAAATCACCTGCTTTGAACATGCCCGTTATATACTCTTTACCATTTTCATTATGCTTGTATGTCTTGACTTCACCACTCTGTATAAAATATAAGTTATAAGCCATGCCTCCTTCAGAAAAAATCTCCTCTTTTGCTTTTAAATGAATTAGCTCTCGGTCTTCTGAAAGGTCTTTTAATTCTTGAAATTTTGAAGCTTCCTTTATAAACTCGTTTATACCCTTAGTATTTCTAGAAAACTCTTTACGTAAAAAAGAGCTCTTTTTAAGTCTTGCCTCTATAGCTTCAATTAAGTCTTCTGCCTCAAACGGTTTTGTCAAATAATCATCTGCACCTAAAGTCATTCCCTTTCTAAAGTCTGACTTTTCAGATTTAGCCGTTAGAAAAATAAAAGGAATACTCGCCGTACTGGAATCTTCACTTAATTGTTTAAATACACCATAACCGTCAAGTTCAGGCATCATTATATCGCAGAGAATAACATCTGGTCTAAATGATTTTGCTTTTTCAACACCAATTCTACCATTTTCAGCAGTATTAACTTCATAATGTTCAAGTTCTAGAAGTTCTGCGGTCATTTCGCGTATATCTAGATTGTCTTCAATAAGTAGTACTTTTTTCATTTTCCAATAGATTTAAAGGTAGTTCAACAGTAAAGGTTGTACCCTTGTTCAGTTCACTCTGAAAGCCTATAATACCATTCATTAATAGTACATATTGCTTAACTATATTTAACCCTAAGCCGGTACCCTGATAATTTGCAGCATTATTTGCTCTGTAAAAACGCTGAAACATATAACCCTGATCTTCAATAGGAATTCCGATACCCTGATCTATAACTTTAAAAAGAAGTTTCGAATCTTCGGTTGCTATTTTTAAGGTTATTTTTTTATTCTCGTCAGAATATTTAATGGCATTTGACAATAAATTATGTACAATATGCCTCAATAATTTAACATCAAGCCCTACTTCTATCTGATGCTGACTGTACATTATTTCAATAACTTGACCCTCCTTTTTAATACCTTGAATTTCTTCTACTAAAGTTTGACAAAATTCAACGACATTGAATAAGGTAGGTATTGCTATTACTTTGCCTTCTTCTAACTTACTTAATGACAGAAAATCATTTAAAATAGCCACCAGGTTCTTTACACTGTTTTTGACCTTACTTATATATTTTAATCTTTTTACTTCAAGACCATCACCATTTTGTCTTTCCATAAGATTTGTAGCAGAAAGTATAGCACTCAAAGGTGTTCTAAACTCATGAGAAGCCATTGAAATAAAACGTGATTTTAGCTCATTTAATTCTTTTTCCTTCGTTAATGTATTTCTAATATCTATTTCTACCCTCTTCTGGTCTGTAATATTATTATAGACTATTAATGCATTTTCAACTTCTTGTTCTTCATTGAACAATGGTGTGGTATTTACCAAATACGGTTTATCCTGTATTATTAATTCAAAAGAACAGTGTTCACCTTCTATGGTTTTTAATAGCTTTTCCTTAACCTTTTCAAGTACTTCAGATGCTACTACCTTAATATCATCTATGGTATCGCCTATATGAATACTTTCTCTAAAACCAAGAATATCTAAATCTTCTCCTTCAAGAAATAGTATTTTCAGATTTAAATCAACTACACCAACAAAGCCTCCCGGAAAATTTTTAAAAATTGTCTCTAAAAGTTTACGGCTAGAAATAGCATTGTTTTCCGCCAACTTTGTATACTGAATTTGATCTTCTAAGCTTAAATTAGATTCAACCAATTTCTGAACTATTTCCTTTAGTTCTATGGTACGGTCATTAACCTTGTTTTCTAATGCTTCCGCGTACGTAGCTAATTCTTTTCTACTTTCATATAGAGCGACATTAATATTATGCTGTTCAATTGCAACACTAATTGCCTGTGTTATTATGTTGATGATTTCTTTTTCAGTATCAAGAGGTTTTCTTGAGATGGGGAAATAAATTGCAAAAGTTCCTAATAACTCTTTGTTTGAAGAACATATTGGAAAAGACCAACATGCCTTTATGTTATCTTTTATAACTAATTCTTGAAAATCTTTCCATAATGGATCATTAATGGTGTCTGAAACGATTACCTCCTCTTTAAAAAAAGCTGTTGTACCACTAGACCCATTAGCAGGACCAATGACCATTTTTTCAATGGCCCTTGTATAATTATCTGATAGGCTTGGAGCTGCTAATATTTCTAATTTACCAGATACATCGTTCAGCAATAGAATAGAACCTTTACATTTAGGTATAGCCGTTTCTATAGTTTCTATGATTTTATAGCCAATACTTTTTAAGGGCTCATGTCGAATAATCATATCCATAACATGAGATTGTCCTATTTTGAAAAACTCTTCGACTTTATGAGCAGTAACATCACTTTGTACAGCGACAAAATGAGTTAATACTTTTTTAGAATTATAAATAGGGGTTATGCTTATCTCGTTCCAGAACAAAGAACCATCTTTTCTATAATTTCTTAAAACTACTTTACACTCTTCCCCTTTTTTAATAGCATCAGACATTTTGCTAATTTCAGGCTGTCCCTTATCCTCGCCTTGTAAAAAACGGCAATTCTTTCCTATAAAATCCTCTCGTTCATAACCAGTAATTTTTGTAAAGGCTTCATTACCATAAATAATAGGAAAATCGGGCTTTTGAGTATCACAAATAATAATACCATTAGCAGTTACCGCCAAAGCACGGTTACGAACATATAACACATTTTCTATTATCTTTTCTTCTGTAATATCTCTTAAAATGGTTAAAACTTGATTTTTGTTCATCGGCACAATACGACCTTCATAAAATTGTCGGCCGCTTTCTCCTTCAAAATCATATTCAATAAACTGAAGTTCGTCACTATCAATGTTTTTATCAATTCCTTTACGTACCTCTTTATAAATATGCTCTGGTAATACTTCTTTTATATTAGCTCCTATTAGAGTTTCAGGTGAAGCAAACAGTTTCTCTGGTTCTGGGGCATAACAATCAATAAATTCACCTTCATGATTTAGTATAAACATCATATCTGGAAGCGCACCTAGTAAAGCTTTATTTTTAGACAAATTATCCTCTAATTGCTTTTCAGTTTCTTTTTGCTCCGTTATATCTTGAATGGTTCCAAACCATTCTAATGGGTTACCATCTTCATCATAAGTAGCTTTACCATTGGCAACAACATATCTTATTGAGTTATCTGTTCTAATTATTCTTTTTTCAAATGCAAATGAGGTATGATTCTTAATAGCGTATTTTACAGCATCTGTAGTAGCTTTACGGTCATCTGGATGAATAAATTCTTTTGCATTTTCTGGCGTAAGTCTGTCATCACCTGGCTCTAAACCACATATTCTATAGAACTCATCAGACCATTCTCTTTCATTTGTTTGTAAATCCCAAACCCAACTACCCACATGAGCAAGGCTTTGTGCCTCATTCATTTTCTCTGTATTTATTGCTGCTTTTTTTAAAGCTAACAGCCTTTCTGTTATATCATTTACAAATGCTACAACTACATTTTTATCATGTATTTTGGTAGGACTTAAACTTATTTCCAATGGTATTTGAGTACCGTCTTTTCTAATACCCAACAAATGACCTCCTTTACCCATTGCCCTGGTTACCGGGGCTTTAGAAAATTCTTCTCTATAATTTTTATGTGATTTTTTAAATTGATGCGGAATTAGGTCTTCAACTATTTTATGAGTCAGTTCACCAGATTCATAACCAAATATTTTTTCGACCGAAGAATTAGCCTTAATAATCTTACCATCTTGACATACAACCAAAATACCTTCTACAGAAGATTCAAATATTCCCTTAAAGAGGTCATTATCTGAAAATTTTTCTGCCATTATAATTGATTTATAGGTTTTCTGAATGTTCTATTTCCATAGCATAAAAGAATTCTTATTGTGAAAAAATAATCCTTAAATAACATGTAAGTTATTTATTGTTTTAACAAAGAATATGAACTATTCAACTTTTCATTTATATGAAAATCAATAATTAATTATTGACAAATGTATTATTGAGTACCCTACATAAATATGACCAATATCATGTTTATAATTATGTAACAAAAAAAGGGAAGGAGCTATGCTCCTTCCCTTCCCAATATGTTTTGGTTTATGTTGGTTATTCTACCACAATAAACTCTGACCTTCTGTTCAGTTGATGTTTCTCTTTGCTACAAGGCACATCGTTGCTACAGCCATTGGTAAGTTCCGTTTCGCCATAGCCTTCATATGAGATCCTGTTGCTTGATATACCTGCTGCTATGAGGTAATCGGCTGTTGCCTTTGCCCTGTTCGCGGATAAACGCATGTTGTACGCATCATTAGCACGTGAATCGGTATGCGAGCGTACCTGTACGTTGACACTTGGGTATTCGTTAAGGTATGCCAGTACCTTTTCTATGCTGATCTTGGCATCTTCCCTGATGAAGTACTTATCAAAATCAAAGTAGATCGGTTCTATGTTCAGGTATTTTGCAAGGTCGGTGCCTACAGGTGCCGATGGGTCTACCTGTGCCAGTACGATCTCTATGCCCATGGCGTCTTCTGCTTTTACGGTCATGAAGGTCTTGTTGCCTTCCTCGTAGTCCGCTTTGGTCGCCACTACTTTGTAACTTCCTTCCGCGCAGTTGCCTTCCATTTCGAACGCTCCGTTCTCATCCGTGCTCGAGCTAGATACCACTTTGTTATCCTTGTCGTATACCGTTACCGATGCATCCGTTAACAGTGCATTGGTCTTCTCGTCCTTTACGATTCCCGTAATATTCGTATGGCAGGTGAAGTCGAGCGGGGTCAT
>ENA-ORXC01000217-ORXC01000217.1-marine-metagenome-genome-assembly--contig:-NODE-217-length-50015-cov-3.818215_pt1 | contig 50015 bp, 57 predicted proteins | sample MGYA00237865_ERZ511478 | MGnify/ENA metagenome assembly ERZ511478
TTAAGCTTATCCAATAGATCAAAATGATGTTTGTCCACTTTAGGTCGTTTGGATAAGGTTGATTGTTTTAGATAATGATCAATCGTTTCAGCAGCGATTGGAGGAGCAGGTGGTGCGGGGCAAGCTCTTGTGAAGGATTTAGAAAATGGGTATTTTTCACGTCTTCTTCTTACACCTTCTTCAAGGCTTGCAATTGTTCTTGGACCGATTATTGCAGGGATGCTACAGCTGCTTATTCAAACGATTTTAATTCTAGTTGTCGCTTATTTTCTAGGTCTGGAAGTAGCAGCTGGATTCGGAGGAGTTATTGTGGTTTTGTTATTAACGCTTGGATGGGGACTTGCGTTTGCAGGCTATTCAGTAGGTGTAGCTCTTCGAACAAAAAATGCCCAATCCGCACAGGCCGGTACTTTCGTCTTTTTTCCACTAATATTTCTAAGTACGACGTTCGTACCTTATGAACTAATTGAAGCAGGTTGGTTAAAAGTAGCCGCAACAATCAATCCAACGACATATTTATTTGAAGCAATGCGGTCGGTATTTATTGACGGGTGGGAAGCCTGGCCACTTGTTAGGGGATTCTTAGTGATTGCACTCTTATGTGCCATTACGATTAGCTTCTCAGCAATAAGTGCCTCAAAAGCGGTTAGTGCTGACTAAGAGCGCGCAAACTTACTGCGCGCTTCTTTTTTGTAGTCAATATTCATCTGCGTGATCGGGTTTTGTTGCATGGATGAGAAACCGATGAGATGGAAAATCGATAAAACCATTTTTCTCGATTTGACCATGAAGACGATAAAGGGCAAATTGATAACGGGCCGTTGAAAAGTCAGGAATCTGCCATGGAATCGCTTTTAAATAATAAATAATCGCTCCAATGTCATAAAATCTTGTTGAAGGAAAAGCTTCATTTGCTTCAAGAATATGAAAGCCTGCAGCTTCAAGTTCTTGAACAGCATAATCTAAGTTCCAATGGTCAAACTCAGACTTCAAAGGAGCTTCTAGAACACGATTGAGTTCTTTCATATCCTCGCCACCCACTTGTTGCGTAATGAAAGATCCAGTTGTGTCCAGAATACGGTGAACCTCCGTTGGTGAGTAAGAATCATGTTTATTCATCACCAATTGGAATTCTTCATTTGAAAACGGAAGGTGATGATCATCTTCAACTCCTTTAACAATGATGCCCTGAGGTTCGAGACGAGCTTTTGCAATAGGAAGGTTAGGTGGATAGCCTTCTGTAGCTGATAGCTTCTTTGGAAATGGTTTTAGCGCTTCAAGAAATTCTCCGCCACCTGTTCCCATATCAAGAACGCTCTCACTTGTCCGAAATGGTTTGATTACTGAAGAAGTGTAAGACCACGGAAGCGGGGTCGCACTCATTCGTTCAGTGTCTGTGATATAAGAAAAGTCCCATCCTGAAAAAGGTTGATCTACCTCAGTTAGGTAGAATTCGAATACGGAGTTTGTCATCATTAAAAACCCTCTCCTGTTAGTAATTACCATTATAGCAGGGAGGTATAAATGATGGGGGGGAATATGTCTTTTAAGATTTAAAAGTGGCAGAAATAGGGTAAAACAAGATATGCGAGCATCCAAGTGTTTCGATCAAGCAAATCAATTGAATTTGTAATGTAGATAAAAGGACGTGGAAATAGTGGATACAACAAAACGATATGATCTAGTAGGAATTGGGATAGGTCCATTTAACTTAGGGATGGCAGCCCTTGCGGATGAATCTGAAGTAGACGCAATTTATTTTGATCAAAAAGAGGAATTTAATTGGCATCCAGGCATGTTGATTGATGGAGCGGATCTGCAAGTTCCGTTTCTAGCTGATCTTGTCACGATTGCAGATCCCAAAAGTCCTTATACGTTTATAAATTATTTACATGAACATGATCGTCTTTACCAATTTTATTTTTTTAATAAATTAGATATTCCGAGAAAGGAATACAATGCTTATACTCGCTGGGTAGCATCAAAATTATCAAATTGTTTTTTTGGTAAAAGAGTAATTGATGTGAACTATGCTGAAGAAAAAGAGTGCTATAACGTTACAATTGAGGATGTGAAAACGAGGCGCTCTGCTGTCATTCAAGCGAAGCACGTTGTTCTCGGTACAGGAAGTGTACCAAATATCCCACAAGGCTTTGAATCATATCCACTTGAAGACGTTCTTCATACGAATCATTACCTTTTCCATGAAAAAGAATTAAAAAAATCAAAATCCGTTACAGTTGTAGGATCGGGACAAAGTGCTGCGGAAGTATTCTATGATCTCCTTCATGATCAAGAGGAATATGGTTATCAGATAAATTGGCTAACGCGATCAGCAGGTTTCTTTCAATTAGAATCAGCGAAATTAGGTCAGGAAGTATTCTCGCCTGATTATGTGAGTTACTTTCACGGTCTTTCGTTTGACGATCGTAAAGACGCCCTTTCAACTCTTGGTACATTGAGAAAAGGAATCGATCCATCTACATTAAAAAATATTTATCACCTTCTTTATCATCGCTCTTCTGAGAAACCATTAGACGTTATGATTCAACCGTTAGCAGAAGTAAATGGAGTGGAAAAGTCAGAAGGGTACTATGAGTTAAGTTGCAGACAGTGGCAAGAGGACAATGAGTTCGAGGTCAAAACCGAAAAAATTGTTTTGGCTACTGGATACAAGCCTCATTTTCCAGAATGGTTTAAACGAATAGAGAATGAAATTGAATGGGAAGATGAGAAGCGGTTTAAAGTGGAACGAGATCAGCAACTCGTTTTTAAAGATGGAAGAATGAACCATGTTTTTTCCTTAACGAACCTGGATCATTCCCATGGAACGGGAGCTACGAACCTGGCTCTTTCAGTCGAGCGAAATAAACGAGTGTTGAATGCTGTAGCAGGAAAATCCCTTTTTAAAGTGAACACTAATACGGTTTTCCAACAATTTTCTAGTAAAGAAAGATAACAACAAATTAGGATGAAATGTAGCACAAAAAAGAAGCTGAATCGTTCAGCTTCTTTTTTATCTTTTCTCGTAAACAAGCGAGTAACCTTCAAGATTGACAACATGGTTAATGCCCTGACGAAATGTAGCAAAGGTGGGGATAGTAGGATCTAAGTTAAGGTTCATTAACCACTGCACGACTTGCTTTGTAATTCCGACATAAACGACGAAAACACCCATCAAAGCCAGAGACTTGGTCATCGTTTCACAGAGGACTTGTGCTGAGCTATTATCCAGTTCGGACAGTCCAGAGAAATCAAGTAATACGTAATCAGTATTGTTCGTTACACAGTAATTCAATGTCCTTTGAACGAGTCTTTCTGTTCGTTCTTCATTCATTGTACCGATAAGGGGGATGAGGATGGCGTTATCGATTACCGTTGGAATAATGACAGTAGACAACTCATGGACAAGTTTTTTATTTTCCTGAAGCTCTTTTTGTCTTTCCGTAACATCACGCCAGACAAGAAGGTATCCTATCTTAACTCCTGCATCATCTTTGTATTCGGATATCACAATGCTCGCCGCAAAGCGGTCGAATAATGTAATGGTACTTTCATATGGAAGACGGTGAAGTAAAATGTTTCTTTGATGTAAAGGGTTTTGATGAAATTCATCAATGCTTTTTCCTATCAGATCTAGAGGATGATTAATATGCAAATAAGAGATGATTGAGTGTAATAAAATTTCGGCCTGGTCATTAAACCACACTATTCTTAAGTCTAAATCGCATACGAATATATTGTCTCCTAAACTGTTAAGAGCCCTAGCTGTTTCACTATGTGAAAAAAAAGTTGTTTCTACCAACTCATTACCTCCGTAATTCAACTAACTTTTCCTTTTATTATAGTGGAAAGAGGTTAGAATGCCTATTAATATCGAATGGAAAAGGAGCGCTCGTGATCATGGACTTGTTTCTCTTGCGCCTGAACTTCATCAACAGCTGAAAAAGGGCTACCATTTTGTAAGGCAGATTGGAACTTTGTAAGTGTGTTTTCCTCTCCCTGTGCCTCAATTTCCACAGAATTATCCATCTGATTCATCACATACCCAGTTAGCCCAAGTTGGGCTGCTTTTTGCTGTGTGAAAGCACGAAATCCAACACCCTGCACTCTTCCTTTCACTATAAACTGATACCGTTTCATTTTATGTCATCCTTTCCATAAAGTCTTATAACGTTCTTTTCCTAATTTCTCTGTTATTAAACAGTGGTGAATGGTGAAAAGGTCGCCGGAGTAGAAAGTGGAACGGGAGATAAAGTAAGTGAAAAACAATGATTGTGATCACTTCAAGTGTAAGTAAGTAGAATGGCCAGGGACCAAGATATGAAATGAGTGTTTGACTGGCGGGTTCTTTCATTAAAAACATATAGTTTGAGCCAAGTGTAAGGTTAAGTGGGAACAGCAAAAGAACGTAAGTGTTTAATCCTGCAAACGACATCCATAAGGAGCGATATGAGGGAAAAGCCTTTTCAACGATAATCATAAACCAGGTGGCAAGAAGTATCCCCCCATGAGCAATAAAGAAGTGAAAAAAACGAAAATGGGGGAAAGCATATGGCCCAAGGTCCGGAGTAATCATAGCAAGTAGGGCACTAGCGGAACCTGCAAAATAAGTGATCGGAAATAGCGTTTTATTCTTTGTTAGAACGAGTGCGATCGCTAGAAATAGGGATATACTACTAAGCTGTAGTGGCAAAGTTGTGGTGATGCTCCACTCATTATAGTAGGCGAACCAGGCATGAAAACTTATCTCTGATAGGAGTAAGAGAAAAGCAATCATTAGTCGAATAACGAGGTTGTGAAGTTTGTTTCTTAACGTTTTTCGAAAGAGAAACATTCCAATTATACAGCTTCCTACTAGGAAGAGTGTCAAAAGATGTGGAAATGAAAATAGGGTAAATGAACTCTCGGTAAACCATGAAAAATATCTCTCCATTGACAACACCTCTATTTTAATAAGGGAGATATAGAGTTGGCATACAAAATGAAATAAGCTTTCGAGACTAGTATCGAAAGCTTATTAATCATAGACATACTCAGTTGATCGAACTTGAATCATCTATGTTTTTTAAGGCATGTTTAACAGATGGGAAACTTTTCACAGATGATAAAGAGAAATCCGCCTGTATCCCTTCTAAAACGAAATCGGGACGAATTCCTGTTATTCTTAATTCAGCACCCATTAATTTAATTAGTTGATGAAGTTGGTAAACACCTTTGTGAAGTTCAGAAGTGAAATGACTGACTCCGGACAGGTCCAGGATTAGAAACTCATCTCCGCTTTTTTGGATATGAGAACTTACGTGATGTAAGAGAAGCTCAATTCGTTCTTCATCGATTTTTCCAACGAGCGGTACGATGGATACATTCCGGTCGATTGGCACAATCGGTGTGGACAAGCGTTTGACCTCATCGAGGTAGTGATCAGAACGTTCTTCCGCTTCTTTTCTCTTTGTAATATCTTGTTGCACACCGACAAAGTATGTTTGATTTTCACTTTCAATGTGAACGGGATAGATTTGCAGTTCATTCCAAAAATATTGCCCGTTTTTTCTATAGTTTTTAAGTTCGATTTTAACTTTTTTTTCTTTATTAATCGCATCTCTCAATTCAGCGATTGTTCCTGGATCCGTGTCTTTTCCTTGCAAAAATCGGCAATTAAAGCCAAGGATTTCTTCCGAAGTATATCCGGTTAACTTCTCAAATCCTTCATTCGCATACACGATGGGGTTGTCCGGAAGTTCGGGATCAGTAATGACAACACCTGTATCAACATACTCGATTGCCGTTCTGACAAATTCATTTCTTTTCATACGCTTAAATTGTTCTTTGTTTACTTTCATGATAAACAGCTCCATGACGTCGAGGTTCTCATTTGATCATCACCTTTTACAATTGAATGGTACTTCTAGTATAAAACGCTATCGTTAAAAATCCAATAAAAACCCATCTAACTCCTTTGAGTAAAGAGTAATTAGGTGTATTTTTTTGAAAAATCAGCAAAACATCTTTCGAGAAGAAAGGTAGTTTGGTATACATGGTATAATAAGAGTATTTATTGTGATCGAATGGGAGGGCCTTGTTATGGATGCACTTGATGTTATGGGAAAAAAAGAAGAGATCTTCCCTTACTTCCAGCCGATTGTTAGCGCTGATAAGCAGCAAATCATTGGATATGAAGTTCTTGGAAGAATTAACACAGAAGAAGGAATGAAAAGTCTCGGCTTTTTCTTTCAGGATCAATCGATTCCTGAAGAGTACATATTGGAAATTGATACGCACATTCGTGATTGTGCCATTGATCTATTTTTAGAGCGAGGTACGAGTCAGAGCGTGTTTTTTAATGCTAGTGCAAGACATTTACTATTTGACCATGGTGAAACGCTAACACATTCTCTTGAAGAATACTTTAATAAAGGCATCGCTTATGAACAAATTGTGATTGAAGTGTCTGATTATGATATTGCTGATGAAAGCCTTCAGAAACTGCAACACATTCTTACTTACTATAAAAGCCTTGGGGTACAAGTTGCTATAAGTCATGCCGGAAACACAATGAGTAATATTGAGAAAATCGCTATACTAAATCCAAACATCATTAAAGTAGGATTATTAAACTTAAAAGACAAAGGAATGCCTCCAGAGTATCGAGAAGTTCTCTATGCGTTGTCTATGTTAGGAAGAAAAATCGGGGCAACCCTATTGTTTGAAGGGATTGAAGCGATTGGACAATTAAAGTATGCGTGGGAGAATGGTGGAAGGTATTATCAAGGTCATTATTTTGGCAAGCCTGAGGCAGAATTTCATGATGTGAACAAGTACAGAGCACTCCTAACAAAAGAATTTCAACATTTTATTACACATGAGAGAAAGCGCCTTCTTTCACTTTACGAGCTTTCCCAAAATTTTAACCGTCATTTGCAGCAGCAGATGAAGCGAAATAAACAACATGATTGGAATACGATTGTGTCTGAAGCAGCTCATTCACTAGGGAATGCGTGTTTTAGAGGATATGTTTGCGATGAAGACGGTCATCAAGTTTCAGCTAACTATTATCGTAAGGGTGATGGAAATTGGGAATTTCAACCTGAATATGAAGGTGATAACTGGAGTTGGCGTCCTTATTTCTTAGAAAACATCGTAAGGATGAAACATGATCAGGTAGGAATCCTTTCCGATCTTTATAGTGATATAGAAACAAATGAACTCATTCGTACCTATTCTTATCCTATAAACGAATCTTACTACTTGTTTCTCGACATTCCATACCTTTATCTCTACGAACGAGATGACTATTAAAACGAGACTCCCATTAGTAATCAATGTTCCACGTGGTTATTCATACTGAAATTTGAATGAAATCACAGTAACAAGGGTAGTAGTAATAGAGTAATCTGAGGAGGGATCGTATGCTTAAAAGAATTTCTGTGAAAACAAGTAAACGAGATGAAATGATTGATATTACAAGTGACGTGAGAAGCGCCGTTCACGAAGCAAATGTCAAGCAGGGAACTGTAATGGTTTATTCTGCGCATACAACAGCAGGAGTTACGATCAATGAAAATGCTGATCCAGATGTGAAGCACGATATGCTAATGAGGTTGAATGAAGTTTATCCTTGGGAGCACCCTAAGTATCGACACGCTGAAGGGAATTCTGCTTCGCATCTAAAAACGAGTACAGTTGGAGCTTCGCAAATGATCATCATTGAAGAGGGGAAATTGATTCTCGGCACGTGGCAGGGAGTTTATTTCTGTGAATTTGATGGTCCACGGAACCGTACTGTGTACATTAAAGTTATGGAGGGATAATGATGATCCGAGTTCTATTCGTATGTCTTGGGAACATTTGTCGTTCTCCTATGGCAGAAGCTGTTCTCCGGTCTAAAGTAGAGAAAGCTGGATTAGCTAATCAAATTGAAATCGACTCAGCTGGAACTGGCGATTGGCACATAGGCGAACCCCCACATGAAGGGACAGCCGACATTCTCTTAAAACAAAACATCTCAACAGATGGTATAAAAGCGAGACAAGTGAAGGAAGCTGATCTGTTTCACTTTCAATACGTCATCGCAATGGATGCAGGAAATCTCGGAGAACTTCACGAAATGGCAGGAATTAATCCAACCACCTCTATTTCAAGGTTAATGGATTATGTGAGTGAAAGTGAAATAGAAGATGTTCCTGACCCTTATTTTGAAGGGAATTTTAAAGAAGTTTATGAAATGGTAGATGCTGGTTGTGAGGAATTATTGGAACATATCAGAAAAGAAGAAGGTATATGAAACATATCGAAGAAGCGATTAGAAAAAGCGGTGACTTGTCTTCTGTTGAGGTAGTAGAAGGTGTGTCAGGTGGGTCTATAAATGAAGCTTACTATGTTCGAACAAAGGATAGGGAATACTTTGCGAAAAGTAATTCATCAGCACCAGAAGATTTTTTTCATGCTGAAAAAGATGGTCTTGAGCTGTTAGGACGACATGGGGTCTCGGTACCTGAACCACTCTTAATTCTGTCTCAAGGTAATCGTGAGAGTGTTTTTCTTATGGAATGGATTCGATCTATGCCATCGAGCAATGAAGGGGACCGAGCACTTGGAAGTCTAGTTGCATCCTTACATCAGAAGAAAGAGAATTTTGCTGGTTTACATCAAGCCAATTTCATTGGTGAATTAGATCAACTAAATGAACCATCCACTGATTGGGTCACCTTTTTTAGAGATCAACGACTTGGGAGAATGCAGAACCTCGCTCGTAAGAAAGGAAAGCTTACTAAGGAACGTGATCAACGTTTGTCAAAACTCCGTCAACGTCTTGATGCGATTATCGGGCATCAACCCGATTTTTCGCTCTTACATGGTGATCTTTGGGGAGGAAATTGGCTCATGACTGATGAAGGACCTTATTTAATCGATCCTGCTGTTTATTATGGAGACCGCGAGATCGATATTGCTTTTACATATTTATTTGGTGGGTATTCGAAAGCATTTTACGACCAATATCAAGCTGATTTTCCACTAGAGAAAGAATTTACCGATCGTCTTCCCATTTATCAATTATATTATTTACTTGTTCATCTGATCTTATTTGGGGAAAGCTATGGAAATGCAGTGGATCGCATACTGCAAAAGTATACGTTTTGACTGCAATGGTTTCATTATGAACGATTAAGGGAAATAAATGTCATCTTAATCTAATGAGGAGGAAATGAAATGAGTCAAACATATTCAGGCGGTAGTCAAAATAAACTGTTTAAGGCAGTCCTTATTGGTGGACTGGCAGGTGCCCTTATTTCGCTTCTAGATCGAGGGACGAGAGAATCCATTCAGAATGGTTCGAAAAAAGCAGGAAGTGTTTTGCGTGACGTTAAGAATAATCCTTCTTACTATACGGATAAATGGAAGCAAACGGTGGATGATGCTAGTGAGCTAATGAAGGAAGTACAAGATGATATTTCAACTTTATCAGAGAAGTTTAACGGACTGAAAGAAAGTTCAGTTGAAGCCTTTAATCTTGTGAAAGAAACGCAGCATGATCTTAAAGAAATAGGCTCGAGAGTCGTTGAAGCCGGTGAAGAGCTAACTGGTAACAACGGCGATCCAATGACACACTAATCGAGTCCCAGGAGGGTAAATAGTGGATGCATCGCTAGGACAATTTACAAAACAGCTTTTTTCAAGAATAAAAGAACATCAGGTGACTGACTTGTCAGCGCAACTTGCTTATTATTTCTTGTTATCGCTGTTTCCTTTTCTTATATTTGCGATTACCCTCCTGACTCATTTTGATTTCTCACAGGATCAAATTCTTGATTTAATCGCTCAATATGCACCATCTGAGTCATTTGTCACGATACAAGAGAACATTATTCTCGAAGATGGAGCTCGGAAAGGGCTTTTATCCTTCGGGGTGATCGCGACAATATGGTCTGCTTCCAATGCAATTAATGCCATTATTAAATCACTTAACCGTGCATATAACGTTCAAGAAAGTCGGCATTTTCTACTTGCGAGAGGTTTGTCTGTTCTTTTATCGTTAGCAATGATTTTTGTTATTGTCGTTGCATTGGTATTACCTGTTTTCGGTGAAACGCTGTGGAGATTTTTCGTTACATTTTTTGATTTACCTGAGTCATTAAGCTTTATGTTTGGGATTATTCGCTGGATTCTAAGTCTTTCGATCATGATTGTTGTGTTTATGTTTATTTATTTCTATGCACCGAATAAACGATTGAATTATAAAGATGTGCTGTTAGGATCTATCTTTGCTTCAGTGCTATGGCAGCTTGTCTCGCTGGCTTTTTCTTATTACATAAATAATTTCAGTAACTATTCTGCAACGTATGGAAGTCTTGGAGGCGTAATCGCGCTAATGCTTTGGTTTTACCTGACAGGTCTTGTCATTATTATTGGTGGAGAAGTGAATGCCACTTCGAATTATTTTAGAAAAAAAGCCTGACAGCGCGCGTGGCGCTATCAGGTTTTTTATTTTAATAACCTCAGTCCATTTAATATAACGAGTATTGTACTACCTTCATGGCCGAGTACTCCTAAAGGGAGGGTTAGGAATTGAAAGAAGTTAGATGCAATTAAAATAAGAATAACGGAAATAGAGAATATCACATTTTGTTTTACGATTTTGTTTAATCGGTTTGAAAGCTTTACGGCTCGTGTCAGTTTTCCGAGATCGTTCTTCATAAGAACAACATCTGCGGTTTCAAGAGCGACATCAGTACCCTGGCCCATTGCAATTCCTACATCAGATGCGGCAAGAGCAGGTGCATCGTTAATACCGTCCCCAATCATTCCAACCGTTTGGTATTTTTCTTTTAATTCTTTCATTCGAGTTACTTTGTCTTCCGGAAGACAATTGGCGTAATACGTGCCGATCCCGACTTCTTCAGCAATGGCTTTTGCCGTTTGCTCGCTGTCACCAGTTAACATCACCGGTTCAATTCCACGCTTTTTCAGTTCCTTCACCATATTCGCTGATTCGCTACGAACTTTATCTTTTAAAGCAATCATTCCAGCTATGCCCTGGTTATCTGCAGCAAGAACGATTGTTTTTCCACTTGATTGCAGTTGACGATAGTTTTCTTCAAATAAATTGAATCCATCCTCTTCAGACAAGAACGCTAATTTACCGACTTTCCAACTAATTCCCTCAATTGTGGCTTCCACGCCCCATCCAGAATGATCCATCATATCATTTGGCTCTAGAAAGATGACGTCTCCGGCATGATCGACAATCGCTTTAGCAAGTGGATGTGTTGATTGTCGCTCGATTGAAGCGACGATTTTGATAAACGTCTTTTCATCAATATCAGTTCGGGTGAAAACATCTGTAACGACAGGAGAGCCTTCCGTTAACGTTCCTGTCTTATCAAGCGCAACAGCCTTCATTGTACCTAGCTGTTCAAGATGCACTCCGCCTTTAAAAAGGATACCATTTCGTGCGCCTGCAGAAATAGCGGAGAGCGTGGCAGGCATAATCGATGCGACTAGTGCACAAGGAGAGGCGACAACGAGAAAGACCATTGCGCGATAGATCGTTTCATCCCATGTCCAGCCAAGTAGAAAATGGGGAAGGACCATGAGAAGTGCGCCTACAATTAAAACGATTTTCACGTACCAGCCTTCTAGCTTTTCAATAAAAAGCTGGGAAGGTGCTTTTTGATCTTGTGCTTCTTGAACAAGTGCGATAATTTTTTGGAACACCGTATCCTGACTACGTTTGGTCATTTTAATCGTTAAATGACCAGAGATATTTAACGTTCCAGCAAATACCTCTTCGTCAATTCGTTTAATAACTGGAATGGATTCACCAGTAATGGCCGATTGATCAAGAGATGTTTGGCCTTTTGTGATCACACCATCAGCAGGCACCCGTTCTCCTGGTTTGACTAGAATGAGATCTCCTATTGAGAGAGATTCTGCTGGTACAATGCGTTCTTCTCCGTTAGATAGAATCGTTGCCGTCTCTGGTTGTATTTCCATGAGAGACTGAAGTTCACTTTCGCTTTTATTAAGAGTGTAAGTTTCAAGAGCTCCACTGAGTGCGAAAATAAAAATAAGAATAGCGCCCTCTGTCCAGTAACCAATACTTCCTGCTCCAATGGCAGCAATAATCATAAGAAGCTCAACATTTACATCTTTTTCAGCAAAAGAGTCTTCTATTCCTTCTTTCGCTTTTGCGAATCCACCGATTATAAATGCGGTGATATATAAGACAGATTCAATCGTAGGAGAGTAGAGACCTTCTGTGATCCATGTAAATGCAATAATGATTCCACTTAACAGGGCAGCACCTAGTTCGCCATGTTTTTTTAACGTATTCCACCAGAATGACGAGTGGGAAGGGTATGTGTCTGACCGTAAATTTATCTGTTCCATTATCATTCCTCCTTTTCCTAATTGAGAATAATAGTCATCATCATTCTCCTTATAAACGTGCAATGCTGTGACCACTTTTGAGGTCACAGCATATTAGGTACTGACAAATAAGTCATTTGATTTCGTTACTGAGAATGGATTTCAATAGATTAGAATTATTATTATGTTTTAATGATTTTATTCTACCACATACTTCACTTCTTGACTATGTTTATAATCACAATTGGGCTGTTGGATTTTACGTTTAAGAATAGGAAAAAGGAGGGAATGGAGTTAATAACAAAGTAATGATGAGGAGGAGAAAAATGTTATTAAAAGAGAAGTTAGATCAGTTAAAACATGCTCATGTTCAAAAACCTGATAAAGTGTTTACCTTATATTTAAATACGGACCGTCGTGATGCTGACCGACAAAATGGCGAATGGAAAATTCAGCTAAAAAACGGCTTTCGTAACTTTGAAGATTACTTAAAACAAAGTGATAATAAAGAAGAGCTTGAAAAATACGAAAAAGTAAAAGGAAAAGTTCAAGATGAGCTCAATCGCATCGAAAATGATTTAAAGCGTGGTCTTGTTATTATTGCTTCCTCAGACGACCAAATATGGTTTGTGGAGCGCACACAGGTACCAGTTGAAACAAATTTATATTGGGAAGAAGAACCTCAACTTGAGGCGCTAGAGAAGTTGAAAAGTGACTATCCGAACACAGGAATCATTCTTGTTCATCATGATTATGTACGTATTCTTGAAACAGAGCTTGGTTTTCTAACAAAAAGTGAAGAGTATGCTTGGGATCCTGACGAAGACAACTGGAAAATCTACGAAGGAACTACTGGAAATGAGAATATTTCTGGAAACGGTAGTACAGCCCAGCGAGAGCTTTATGAAGATCGCATTAAAGCCAATCGTGAAAGATGGTATAAGTCAATGGCAGCGAAACTTGATAAAAAAGCGAAAAATCGTCAGTGGGAAAGAATATTTGTAGCTGGTGAAAAAGAAGAAGCTAGTGAATTGAATGAGTTAATGAACAAAGAGTCGATCGTTGTCGGAAAAAATTATTCTGATAAACGAGATGACGAAGTCATTGAGTCGCTTGTTTCCTAACGAGAAAAGCACCCATTCGGGTGCTTTTGTTGATTTAATAAGGTTGTTTCGTTGCTTTAGCAGTAAAGATCTTTGGGATACCCCGGTCATGAAGCTTGATATTTGGTTCCTCTGATACTTGTTTAATAATCAAATCCTCATCTGCCATGCTCGTTAGAATTTCACCGAGCGTCCATTTTCGCTGCAAGACCACACTTTCTTCCTTTTCGTTTGTAAGATGCTTTTCATATGCTACTACAGTTTTGTGAATTGTAGGATCGAAATAGTTTCCATCCACTTTATGCTTCTTACCTTTAGATGTAATAAGCTTTGTAGAAATCGGATGGAAATCCTGAAGGACAAACGTGCCGCCGCTTTTCAGGAGGCGAAACACTACTTTAAACAATGGATGAAGATCAAGGAAATAATGTAGGATCCCTAGCTCCATCACAATGACATCAAATTCTCCGTCTTGATGATGATCCATCTTTAAAATATCAGCTACAATATATGTGAGGTCAATACCACATTTAGTGGCTACTTCCTTGGCGTAACGTTCATTTTCATATGAAAAATCAATCACCGTTGCATCGGCGCCCATAAGACCCATCGCTGTTGCTTTCATACCGTGTGAACCCATTAGATTGGCTACTTTCTTTCCTTGTAGTGCAGGAAGATAAGGCAATAATGATTTCATTCGTGAAGTTGGATTTTCTTTTAACTTAATTGCTGCTTCTTCCGGAGTGCCGAATCGATTTAATAAAGCTTCATATGTTTGTTGATTCCAAGATTTTTTATTTTGTTCTGTCACGCTTTCTTGAACATTATTTAGGTGTGCTTCAACAGTCATACGCCACTCTGGAATCTGCTGATAGTAGTAAAGTGAAAGACAAGGGACGCTTTCTTCTTTAAAATCAACATAAACTAAGGAAGGGTTCGTTCGGATGACCGTGTTATATGTGCATTCTAGTCGAACAGATGTATTAGCAATCGGATAGACAGCATAAGAAATATCAGCCTTGTGTTCTGGTGTTGCAATGCCGTATTTTAGGTTGAATTCCTCAAGTACGGACTCAAAAGCATCCCATTGAACCGAAACGGCTATAGAATGAGGTGCATCCACTGCACCTTGAAGCCAAAGTGCTGTTTCGTTTATGAAAAAATAAGGAATGTTATAGTTATTCAGGTCTGAAGATAGTTGCAATAAGACATTTTCTTTGGAGCTCGGCATTTTTCCACCTCAATTTTATTACATGAACATATTTTGTATAGAATACTATAGCATATAGACAGCCCATAAGGCATCTGAAGAATAGGGAGAGACAGAGATTATGCAGACTCAGAATGAAGGTGTGTCAACCGAAAAGTGGGTGAAAAGAGGCGGATCCTTCGCATTAGGTATCTACTTACTTGCACTTTTCTATGCAACGTTGTTTATTTATAATTATTATCCGTATGGGAAATCCGTTAACCTTGTTCTATTTGATAGCATTAAGCTTATGTGGGAAAGCGGAAGTTATTGGCTTATCTTAAAGAATATCATCGGGAACATTTTGCTTTTTATGCCGCTAGGGTTTTTGATGCCACTAGTCAGTAAAAAGGGGAAATCTTTCCTTATCATTGGAATCATCGGATTTTTAACGAGCACGGTTATTGAATTACTTCAGTACTTTGTGGCTCACCGTATTTTTGATATAGACGATATTCTCTTAAATGCTCTCGGAGCACTTGTAGGTTATGGGGCTTATCATTTCGTTCTTATCATCTATCAGAAAATAATAAAGAGAAAATAGAAAGAGGCAGCGAATTCGCTGCCTCTTTCGTGATTCATAGCTTAGTCTTCTTTTTTTGCTTTATCAAGAAGTTTTGTAATTCGTTTCGTAAGCATTTTGCGTCCTTCTCCACCTGCCTGGAAATGGCGCAGTTTGCCTTCTGAATCAAATACGTAATAAGCAGGGACATATTGATTGTCGAATGCATCTGTTAGTTTGTGGTCGCTATCGACAAAGATTGGTTGACTAATATCATGCTGATCGGCAACCTTTTTGATTTCGTCTAGATCAAGATCCTTCTCAGAACGGGGCATATGAACGGCTACAACATTCATGTCTTCACTATACTCGTCACGAAATTCATTTACCATTGGCATTGCTTCTTTACATAGGCCGCAGCTAATCGACCAGAAGTGAACAAGTGTAAGTGGCTTGTTGCCAACAAGATCACTTTTTTTAACTTCTCCGTTAAACCATTGTGTAGCGCCTTCTAATTCAGGCATTTCTTCGCGTAGTTTCATTCTCTATCGACTCCTTTATTCGAAATTAATTATAATCATTATCAGATAATCACAGTTATTATTATAGTACATATCCATCATAAGTCAATGAAAAGGGTTCATTCCATATAGTATTAAAATGGCTATAAAAACGTTTCTTTACTCACGAAGTAGAATATTGTCTCATTGGCTCAGGATTTTTATGAACAGCCGTTGCAATAAATAAAGTTAGCAACATACCGCTAATCGCATAGAAGATGCTTCCCGTAGCAAACCAATCGATAAAAACTCCACCAAGAAACGGTCCGAGAATGCTGCCAAGACCAAAGAAAATGCCTGCTAAAATGTTTCCCGTCGGCAGAAGACTAGTGGGGAGAAGGTCGGCTAGGTAAGTGATGCTCAAGGAAAAAAGTGATCCAACCATCATTCCGGCTAGGAAGAATAGTGTAAATAGCAGCGGGATGGATGTTGTAAAGATCGCACTTGAAAAACAAACCCAGCCAATCAGAATACTAATAAGCAGGATGTTTTTACGTCCGAATTTATCACTAATGATCCCAAGTGGCATTTGAAACACCAGACTTCCTACAACAAATGCGGGAAGTAGAATCGAAACAGCTTTTACGTCTAATCCTGCTCGAAGCGCATACACGGGAAAATTCCCATGAAGAGATGCTTCGAGGAAACCGTATCCGAAAGAAGGTAATAGGGCTGCCCAGCCGATTTTTAATACGTGAGCATATTTAGAGAGAACCCGTTCAGAGCCATGTGTTAATGGATCGGGAAACTCATTTTTAATTTTCGATAGTAACAGCCAGGTAACGCAAGCAATTCCTGAAGCAAGTAAGAATGGAAGATACAAGGAATATTCAACTAAAATCGTAGAAAGTGGTCCTGCTGCAAACCCTACCCCAAAAGCGGAGCCGTATATTGCAATGTTCCTTCCCCGTTTTTCTTTTGGAGTTGTTGTTGTAATCCAGAGCTGTGTGGCAAAGTGTAGAAGGTTATCACCAATTCCTACAATTACCCTTAAAATAAACCAGAACCAGAAAGCTTGCCAGATAGGAATCAACGTAATTGAAACGATAACAAGAAAAAGTCCAACAGCAATGGCAGGTTTGTACCCGTATTTACGCACGGGTTTTTCGATAAATGGTGAAGCAAATAAAATTCCGATATAAAGAGCAGAAGCATTTAACCCATTCATACTTGACGAAACGCCTGCTTCTTCAAGAAGAATAGATAATAATGGAAGTAGCATACCTTGAGAGTACCCTGAAATAAAGACAATCGAAATTAAAATTAGGAAACGATATCGTTTTGATTCAAACAAACTGTTCACACTCCATCTGGCCAAAAAAGGAAATTCTTATCAGTGCCATTATAATAGAATGGGAAGAAAAGGGCTACCGTTCGCAATTTTCTCTTTCCTGATTTAAAATAAGAGCAACGTCTACTTACGAGGAGTGAGCATGTTGGAATTTAACATGAAAAAAGAAGAAACAGGTTTTACTGCTGATTTTGAATATGGAACACTTCACATATCTGGAGATGAACAGTTTGGCTTTCGTCCTTACCAGCTGCTTGTTTCGTCTGTAGCAGTTTGTAGTGGTGGTGTGCTTCGACAGATTCTTGATAAAAAGCGAATGAACTATGAGGATATTAAAATAAAGGCTGATGTTACACGCAATAAAGAAGAAGCGAATCGCGTTGAAAAAATTCACCTTCACTTTACATTATATGGTGACCTTGACGATCAAAAGGTTGAAAGAGCGCTTGAATTAACGAAAAAACATTGCTCTATGGCGCAATCTGTTATTGGCAGTATTGAACTGGAAGAATCCTATGAAGTTGTAGCTGGATAAGAAACGAAAGAAGGGACACGAGCGTGTCCCTTCTTTCGTTTCTGCTCTACAATTCTAGCGTTTCTGGAGTGTTTTCTCCCTCGTTCATGAGGCGGATTGTATCCGGTTTGATTTTAAGAACGATGTAGTTAGGATCTTCAGGTGAATCAAACCAGCGTTTCAGTTGATCCCCCCATAGTTTTTCCTTCGTTTCTTTGGAATCATCGATAGTAACCTGCCCCTGTACTTCTACGAAGCGATCATGCCATCCTTCGCCATCGTAACCAAGTAGGACATGCACATTCTTATTTTGTTCGATGTCTTCCACCTTATGTGTTTCCTTACTTGTTGGTGTCATGAGCGTTAGCTCGTCATTGAAGAAAGTCATAAATCGTGAATGTGGCTTATTTTCCTTCACTGTACTTAGCGTACCAACATAGTGAGAATCGAAAATGCTTAAAACCTTATTTTTTATTTCTGATTGAGACATTGACATTACAAATTCTCCTTTCGAATTTAACTCTAGTCTTAATCTTCCTCTATTCTCAAATTCTAAAACACCTGAATATGCCATTATTTCCTACAAGTCATTTTGGCGCATTCGATCGTTTTTCAAACCGATACTAAGGGTATACCAAAGTGAGATTCTAAAACGTGAAGTAAGAAGGGTATCTGATGAACAAAACACATGACTTTACTCAAGGAAATATTGCGAAACAAATGGTCTTTTTTTCGTTACCTATATTCTTAACAAATTTACTCCAAACGTCGTATCAATTTATCGATAGCATTTGGGTGGGGAACTTACTTGGGGCAAATGCTCTTGGAGCGATTTCTATTGCAGCTCCGGTGATTTTTACTGTTCTCTCATTCATTATCGGGGTGAATAGTGCGACGTTAACCGTATTGTCTCAGAGGAAGGGAGCTTCTGATCAAAACGGACTAATTGAATCGCTAAACGCATTTGTTGTAGCTTTAACGATTCTCTCGGTTCTTTTTGGCATTATTGGATTTATTTTTACTGATCCCATTCTAAAATTTTTAGGAACGCCTGATGAAATATTTGAGAGTACGAAAGTGTACTTACGAATTAATTTTCTCGGTATTTTGTTCTTATTTGGCTATAACTTTATTGGGACAGTTTTACGGGCGCTTGGGGATAGCAAAACTCCTATTCGCTTCGTACTGTTTGCTGTTATTTTAAATACCGTATTGGACCCTCTTTTCATTTCTTATTTTAATTGGGGAATTGAAGGGGCAGCTTATGCGACAATTCTTTCACAAGGGGCTGCCTTTTTGTATGGCGTGATTTATTCAGTATGGAAATCTAAAATTCCATTTACAATTCCGCATCTTCCTGATTCAAAAGAAATTAAGCGTATTTCCAAGCTAGGTATACCAGCAGGATTGCAAATGATGACTGTATCTGCAGGAGTAACAGCGATTATGGGAATTGTAGCGAGCTTTGGTACGCAAGTAGTTGCAGGATTTGGAGCAGCACAAAGACTTGATCGTATTATTATGTTACCGGCTTTTACACTTGGAGCAGCGGTGAACAGCATGGCTGGACAAAATATTGGCTCTGGGAAATGGGGTAGAGTATCTGCGATCTCTAAAAATGGGATTATTTTAATTCTTTCCGTTTCTCTTACCATTAGCGCCATTATCTTCTTTTCTGCTGAATCAATGATTCGCCTGTTCATTAACGATCCGGAGACCATTGCTTTTGGTGAAAACTACTTAAAAACGGTTGCCTTTTTCTATCCGTTTCTTGGCATTAACTTTGTTTTAAACGGCGTCGTGAAAGCAGCAGGTGCGATGGTTCAAGTGCTCGTACTTAATATTATTTCGTTCTGGGTCCTTCGTGTACCGCTTACTTACCTTTTCTCAAAATGGTTAGGCGCAGAGGGGATTGCATATGGAATAGGAGTAAGCTTTATTATCTCAAGTTTATTCGCGATTGCATATTACCGTTATGGGAAATGGCGTGAAATTGATTTGTTTGAAGGTAATCAAGAGACAAGTGATGACAAAGTCCCTCAAAAAAAGAATGGTTAAATGCTCAAGGAAAGTATCGTCTTTTAACTGTTTCCTGCGTTACAATGGACAATGGAGTCTATGCAGTTAAAGAGAGGATGCCATCATTGAAAATGAAGCGTTTTTTGTTCTATATAGTTGGGTTATTCGTATTAACAGCTGGGATAACATTAACCATCAAATCAGATATTGGTGCGGGTGCCTGGGATGCCCTTAATGTTGGATTATCGGAAACAATCGGATTTACAGTTGGCAGTTGGGTCATTATTGTGGGGATTATCTTGATTATTGTAAACGCAATTCTAATGAGAGCGTGGCCGGATTTCTTTGCACTCATTACAATTATTGTTACAGGTTTATTCATTGATTTTTGGTTATTAACATTATTTGCAGATTGGACGATTTCTGATGTTTTCATAGCATACGCTGTTTTTGCAATTGGAATGATCTTGGTAGGACTTGGAATCGCAATTTATCTTCAAGCGAAATTTGCCGTTATTCCGATTGATGGGTTAATGCTTGCGATCCATCACAAAACAGGTCTAAGCATTCGAACTTCAAAAACAATTGGTGAGCTGATTGCCCTACTTGCCGCTGTTATTTTAGGAGGGCCGATCGGAATCGGTACCCTGGCTATTACATTTGGTATTGGTCCACTTGTACAGTTTTTCTATCCTACTTTTGAAAAAATGAACGCTTAAGCGTTCGTTTTTTTTATATAGGATGAATGTTTAAACATTCATGACGACTAAGGCTTTAAATATCTCACTTTGTTGGATAAAAGAAAGGTTTCTAGAAAAAAATACGGGTATGAGTCTGAATCATTCGTATTGAACAGTTGCCAACAAAGGAGAATTAAAATGAAGAAATTAGTCTTAATTATCCTACTTTTAACCTTTATCTCGCCACTAAATTCCTTAGCTGCCGAGGGGAAGAAAGCAGGAAATAATCAATCGCTACAAGTTCCAGATTCGACGGTCAATATTTCAAAGGAGAACACATACCCGAACCCAGCCCAAGATTTACCCACTTTACAGCCGAGTGAGCTAACAAAAGAGTTGACTGGATCCGCTGAGGTTCGTATCGAAAATCCTGAGCTAATTCAGATATTAAATGACTCCTCCATTTCACCATCTAAGCTTGCGATTGGCTATCGTGCGAGCATCTATCTCGGCAAGTGGGCACTGAATTATGACTCTGCTGAGACAAATGTTAATTGGCAATATAAGCAGGCGAATGTGAACCGAGTGGACAATAGAGGTGGAAGTGGTCCAGTTCAAATGACATACCGTCAAGAAGAAGAGAAAAAAGTAAACGGCGGCCTAACTGCCTCAATTCCTGACAGTGAAGATGTAAAGAAAATGATGATGATGAAGGCTTCTGAAAAAACGAAGCTATCTCTTTCTTTTCAAACAATGATTGGGAAAGATACGAAAAAAGGGAATGTTTATAACGTTGGTGCAAAGCATTATGGGACACTGACAAGTTTTGTACCTGCAGTGAATGAGAAAGGCAAAGTAACCTATGGTGAAGTGTATCTTGTGTTAAAAGGAAGCAAAATGAAATTGGAAGTACGAAATGTAACACAGCAGGGAATTGGGGCATGGATACCTGTTCAGGATTATTTAAGTTTTGAATTTAATACTCGTCAGTAACCAGCAGAAATGCTGGTTACTTTTACGAAAAAGGACAATTCTTTTGAGATTGGGGATAATTACCTGAGAGAGTTGTAAGGTAATGCGGATAGAAAGCAGATCAAACTTCACACACTAAATAGGAGGGTAAAGAAGGAGGGGTTAGATGAGGATTGCTTTATTAACAATTGTTCTATTTGTGGGAACGATGACTGGAGCACAAGCGATCGATAATGAATCGCATGATTGGTATTTTAAACGTAGTAAAAATCATGCACCCGCTACGACAGAACCTGAATTTCAAGAAATGCTAAAACCGTATGATAGTTATTTTATTGGTCAGTCAGAGAAAAAAGAGCTATATATGACGTTTGATAACGGGTATGAAAATGGTTATACAGATGAAATCTTAGACGTTCTAAGAAAAGAAGAAGTACCTGCAACTTTCTTTGTAACGGGACATTACTTGAGAGATCAACCCGATCTTGTGAAGCGAATGGTGAAAGAGGGGCATCTTGTTGGAAATCATTCTTGGAGCCATCCAGATATGACGGCGATTTCTGATGATAAAATAAGGACCGAGTTACGTAAGGTTAAAGAGGAATATGCTCGTTTAACGGGAGACGAGACGATGCAATATTTACGACCGCCACGTGGGGTTTTTAGCGAACGATCACTCGCAATTTCTCATGAAGAAGGATACCATAACATCTTCTGGTCACTCGCTTATAAAGATTGGGAAACGAATAAGCAAAAGGGTAGTCAGTATGCGTATGACTCGATCATGAAACAGGTGCATCCCGGCGCCATCATGCTACTTCATACCGTTTCAAAAGATAACGCAGAAGCTCTTGAAAAGGTTATCCAAGATCTAAAGAAAGAGGGCTATACGTTTAAGAGTCTTGATGATCTTGTTTTGAAGGAAAAACTGCCGACTATGCCTTAAGAAAGACTGCCAGAGATGGCAGTCTTTTGCATGTGGTTTGGAAGAGGGATCTACTTCAATGTACAACTAGTAATCAAGTGTGGTATTTGCGATAATATACAGGACATGATGAAGGGGGCGGTATCGTGTGGAATGAGAAAATATTTCCTCAAAAACCGTACAATGTGAATCGACTTTTCCGAAGGTTAAACTTAGATCCGCTTCAGTGCGTGGATGATCATAATCAAATCCTTAAAGTTCCGTTAATCATACAACAAGAAAAAGAGGTTTATTCTGTTCAGTTCATTGGAACTGACGAACAACCTTGCTTTAAGATAAGTGGAAATGATGTTAGCAAAAGAGACGAAGCTGTTACTCGCATTAACCAAATGTTTGACTTTCAAATGGATATGCCTAGTATCTCTTCAACATTAAGAAAAACAGATCTTCATTCATTAGTCGACGATTATATAGGTATGCCTATTATTTGTGAGCCTGATGTGTACAGTGCTTTACTAAAGAATATTGTTCATCAGCAGCTTAATATGAAGTTTGCTTATACACTAATGTATCGCTTTGTGACGCGTTATGGTACTAAAATGGATGACGTATGGTTTTATCCTAACCCCGAGATTGTAAGCAAGCTTAAGGTAGATGAGTTGCGAGAGCTACAATTTAGTAAAAGAAAAGCGGAATACGTGATTGGAATTGCCGAAAAGATTGTGTCAGGTGATCTTAAATTAGAGAAACTCTATGCACAAACGAATAAGGAAGTGTATGATGAGTTACTACCAATCAGAGGCGTTGGTCCTTGGACAGTTGAATGTGTCCTTCTTTTTGGTTTAGGACGAAAGGATATTTTGCCAGCAGGTGATGTAGGCATTCAAAATGCCCTCATGAAATGGTATCAGCTACCAACGAAGCCGTCAAAAGAAGAAGTACAGGCTTATAGAAAGAAGTGGTCACCGTATTCGAGCTATGTTTCCATGTATTTATGGGAAAGCTTAAGCGGTTAAATAGAAGGAGAGATTTTGTTGGATAACAAAAAGGTGAAAGGGACAGGACTTACGAACGGTCAAACCATTCCTTTAACAATTAAGCGATTAGGCATAAACGGGGAAGGTGTAGGATTCTTTAAGAGAACGGTTGTTTTTGTACCAGGAGCACTGCCTGGGGAAGAAATTACAGCTGAAGTGACAAAAGTTTTCCCTAACCGAGCAGAAGCCAAAGTAAAACGGCTTCGTAAAAAGTCGAAGGATCGTGTTACTCCTCCATGTCCTGTTTATGAAGAATGTGGTGGATGTCAGTTGCAACATATGAGTTATCAGGCTCAATTACGTGAGAAGCGTGATATCGTGATTCAGTCGTTTGAGCGGCATGCAAAATTAGGTGAAAACGATTTAACTATAAAACCCGTTATCGGAATGGAAGATCCATGGAATTATCGAAACAAGAGCCAGCTGCAGGTTAGAAAGCAAAAAGGAAAGGTCATTGCGGGGTTATACGGCGCGGGTTCTCATGAACTTGTTGAACTGACAAATTGCCTCGTTCAACATCCTGAAACAAATCGCGTTACACGTCAGGTTGTAAACATTCTACAAGATTTAAACATTTCAATTTATCATGAAAAGAAGCGAAATGGTCTTGTTCGGACCATTGTGACAAGAGTGGGGTTTGAAACAGGTCAAATTCAACTTGTTCTTGTTACTTCAGAAGAAACGATTCCTAGAAAAGAATTGTTAATGAAAGAAATTAAGAAAAGACTGCCAGAAGTTAGATCCGTTATTCAAAATGTAAATGGGAAACGAACTTCGCTAATATTTGGTGAGAAAACCCTTTTATTAGAAGGAGAAGAAGTGATTCAAGAGTCATTAGGTGATTTGGATTTCGAATTATCTGCTCGTGCTTTCTTCCAACTTAATCCACTTCAAACCGTAAAACTATATGATGAAGTGAAAAATGCCGCTGATCTTACTGGTAACGAAAATGTCATTGATGCTTATTGTGGAGTGGGTACAATTGGTCTTTGGCTTGCTGAGGAAGCCAAAGAAGTAAGAGGAATGGATGTCATTAAAGAGTCAATTGATGATGCAAGGGAGAATGCTCGAAGACACGGTTATGAGTCAAAAATGACTTATGATGTTGGAAAAGCAGAAGAAGTTGTACCGAAGTGGATAAAAGAAGGGTTTAAACCAAATGTTATCGTAGTGGATCCACCTAGAACAGGTTGTGATGATACTTTATTAGCTACGATGGTGAAAGCGAAAGCAGATCGCATTGTTTATGTATCGTGTAATCCTTCTACTTTGGCCAAAGATGCCAGCTACTTAATGAAAAAAGGATATAAGCTAGAGCAATTGCAACCAGTTGATATGTTCCCACAAACCTCTCATGTAGAAGTGGTATCCGTTTTCAAGAAAAAACAGCACTAAAATCGTCAGTCGTGTAGTGTCGACTGAAAAACGAAAGTAGTCATCAACAATTTCCACAGACTTATACACACGTTGAAGAGAGTTTACAAGCGTTACTAACAAATTTATCAACATTATCCACAAAAAACGCAGGTGTTATCAACAGTTCTAGATGTTAATAAATTTTCCCGTTGTGAAGAGGATTATGAAATGTTATCCACAATATTAACAACGTGTGGATAACGTGTTGTTAACTTCAGAATTGCATTTTTGTTCTGAATTTGAAAAGGGACCAGTGCGGTCCCTTTTTGTGTTATTTGTTTTTCTTGTTACGCTGATCTGCTGCTCGTGCTCTTTCTGCTGCTTTCGCATCAGCTGAATCGAATTCACTTGCGAATTCAACATCTTCGTTTTGTGCTGATGGAATTGGGTTTTTAGCCTGACGTTTTTGTTTACCTTCTGAATAATTTGGACGTTTTGCCATCTTAAGCAGCTCCTGTAAATGTGTTTGGAGAGGTTCTCTCCACTCATTAGGATGGCTTTTTATCATTCAATTATTCATATTTACTTATGACCAGCCCTGTCAGCGCGTTTAAATTCACGTCCAAAAAGTACATCTTGTGTTTTGGTTAACGTCATTTTCGATTCTTTGTTATCTCTACCTTTCCGTTTATCCACAATAATCCCTCTCTTCTTTAAGATGGTACTAGCATTGCCATCAAAAAAAGTTCTATGCACATGTGGACAAAGAGCATTCGCAAACTATTCTAACCAAAGTGAAATGAAAAAAAGTTCCTTTGTAAGGAACTTATGCTTCCATTTGAACTTCAACAGACTCTAGTCCTTCACGCATTACATGAAGATGGTAGTTGTCGCGTTCGATTTCATATAAATGATATGACTTTTCTCCAGAATTGATTTTATGATAAATTTCTGGCCATTTGTCATCGGCTTTTTCAACATAAGGAATTTTTTCAGCTGCTTTTTGCGACCGCGTGTTTTCCTTGTTGATTCTCATAAAAATGGTTTTGATTTGCTTATCAAAAAACAACTCGTTGAAAAAGGCTTCTTTTGCAAGTTGATTGTACCCTTTACCATGATAAGGAGTTCCGATCCAGGTGCCGAGAAATCCGGTTTCTTGTTCAATATCATATAAATTAATCGTACCGATTGGATTACCCCATTCATCTAGAATGGTTCGAGAAACGAGTTCCCCCTGTTCCTCGGCTTCAATGAATTGTTTGGTTAAGAACAAATATTCTTCGTAAGAGCTTGCTTTATGACGCACGAATGGGAAGACAGCTGGGTCAACCATCAAGTCAAATAGCACATGACATTCCGACAGGTCACGATGTTTAATCATGAGTTTCCCTCCTGTCGAGGGCAGACGAATCCCCACCCTCGAATAATAGTATGTTGAATTATTATTCGGGGTGGGAATCGAACCCACTAGGACCAGTCATTGCTGGTGGCGCACCAATTGCCTTCCCATATTCAGATATGAAGTTGTTAGTTCATTTTATTTTAATTACAAAAGTATCATACTCGATTTATTCAAAAAAAGATACTAGTTTTTCGCGTATTTTTCTCTGTAAAATGTAAACCTTTTGTAAGCCTCTACGTGACAGGAAAACCATAGTAATTTAGCGAATAATTTCCCCGTTAATCATGGTTAAAAGAGGGCGAGCATCATACTGAAAAGGATGGTTGGACCAGAGTGCTAAGTCGGCATCTTTTCCGACTTCAATGCTGCCAATTCGATGGTCAACGCCAAGACTTTTTGCGGGATTAAGGGTAATGCCTTCAATGGCTTTTTCTTCACTTAATCCTTCTCTAACCGCAAGTGCAGCACAAATGTTTAAGTATTGGATTGGAACGTACGGATGATCTGTTGTAATCGACACTTCAATCCCATGACTATTTAAGATTCCATAAGTAGCCCATGTTTTATTTTTAAGTTCGATTTTAGAGCGTCTTGTCATTGATGGTCCTACTGTTACTTTCATGTTTTGTCCGCTAAGTTCATCGGCAATAAGATGTCCTTCTGTACAGTGCTCAATTCTGAGATCGAGATTAAATTCCCTTGCAAAGCGAACGGCTGTTAAGATATCATCAGCTCGATGAGCGTGTATTCTAACAGGGATTTCTCGATTGAGCGCTGCAATTATAGGTGCTATACGCGGATGCTCTTTTTGATTTGAGCGACTTGCATCATAGAATGCTTCACGCAGTAATCCCATAATCCCCATTCGGGTAATTGAGTCATTGTTAGATTGACTATGCACTCGTTTGGGATTTTCTCCTAAGGCAATTTTAAGTCCAGCTATTTCTCTTACAATCATTTTCTCTACATTTTTTCCATGTGTTTTTAAAACAGTAGTTAAGCCGCCAATAATATTGGCGCTCCCTGGCATAACCTGAACGGAGGTAACACCAAAGGCAATGGCATCTTTAAAGCCAACGTCTAATGGATTAACACCATCAAGCGCTCTCACATGAGGCGTTAGAGCTTCTACCGTTTCATTGGCATCATTTCCAGCCCAACCAGTCCCTTCATCATATAGCCCCAAATGTGTATGAGCATCAATGAAACCAGGAAAAAGATGATAACCCTTCCCGTCAATAACTGTCATTGTAGGTTCCTCAGGTATAGATGGAGATATTTGATGGATAAGCCCGTCTTTTACGAGAACATCAGCACAGGGTAGTAATGGGGAAGCAACCGGATAGACGCGAGCTTGCTTAAATAAAATTGTCATCTTATTCACCTATTATCTATTAGTTTTAATGTTTGACATAGCCGTTATTAGGTTTTTTATATAGTATAGCCATTATCGTGAAAGGTTGCTATATAATCGAGTGTAGACAGCGAAGAATTGTTTTAATCGACTATAGGGGCATTTCTAAGGCTTGGTAAGTTAGAAAAAAACCTGCTGATATTATACCAGCAGGTTCTCGAGAGCATCTTTTAATTTAATATAGCGGAAGGGATAGCCGAGTTCTTTCGCTTTTTGTGGTAGGACACATTGACCTTTTAACACAATTCCACTCTTTTCTCCTAAAGCAGCCTGCACCGGCGCTTCTGGAACAGGCATCCAGTGTGGTCGATTCAGTACTTCACCGACCGTTTTACCAAAATCATTCATTCTTTTTGGTTCAGGTGCCGTAACGTTTAATGGTCCTTGAACTGATTCGTGATCAACGGCAAACCTGATCATTCCAACAACGTCCATGATATGTACCCAGGAATACCATTGACGTCCGTCTCCAAGTTTTCCACCCATAAATAATTTATATGGGAGTACCATTAATGGAAGTGCACCTTCTTCGCCAAGAATAACGCCAAAACGAGCAAGAACTGTTCTTACACCATGGTTTTGTGCTTTCATTGCTTCATCTTCCCATTTTCTTGAAACATCTGCTAGAAAATCTGAGCCGGGCTCTGTATCATTTTCCGTAAATGATTGATCAAGAGAGGAGCCATAAAAGCCAATCGCCGAAGCGTTTACAAGTACGCGAGGTTTTTGGTCAAGTTTCTCTATGATTGAAGTGATCTCTCTAGTTGCGGAGATACGACTATCGAGAATACGTTGTTTCCGCTCTTCCGTCCATCGTCCACTATTGATCGACTCGCCGGCTAAATTAATAAAAGCATGAATATTGGGCAGTTCTTTTTCTGGCTCAGCGTCGTCCTGCAACCACTTCACATATGTAACACCTTTTTTAACAGGTTTGTTTGCAGGATTACGTGTTAGGATATACACAGAATGCCCATCATTAACAAATGACTCAGTTAGAGCGCTTCCGACAAAACCTGTTCCTCCGGTGATCGCAATGTTCATATTATTTTCCTCCTAAGCGTGCGCGATGTACTTCTAATACTTCTTTACCCATAATCATAATCCTTTAATCAAATGCTCAAACTTCATGGCTAATTTCAGAAAGTGCTACAATGGAACTGGAGGTGAGTGCATCGTGAAGGTTACACGAATAACGACTCAGAAAAATAATAATGAGCGTTTTTCAATATTTATTGATAAAGGATCTGGTGAAGAGTTCGGTTTCGGAGTGGATCAAGATGTTTTGATTAGCTTTGGTCTCCGAAAAGGTGTTGAACTAAGTGACGAAATGCTTGAAGGCATTCAGTTTGAGGACCAGGTAAAAAAAGGCATGAATTACGCTTTGAATTATCTATCTTACCGGATGCGCTCAGAAAAAGAAGTGAAAGATTACCTTCTAAAAAAAGAGGTACCAGAAGAAGCATTTCCTAAGATAATTGAAAAGCTTAAACGCTATGGCTATATAAATGATCTTGAGTTCGCCATTGCATTTGTAAGAACCAAGATAAATGCGGGTGGAAAAGGACCGTATGTTATTGCACAAGAACTTAACCAAAAAGGGGTTACGAAACCAATGATTGATCAATCACTTGAAGAATACTCTTATGAACAGCAGCTTGAGACTGCTAAAAATTTAGCTGAAAAGAAAGCGTCAAAGCTTAAGAAGTCATCAGCAACGGAGCAAAAACAGAAAGTGAACCAGGAGCTGAGAGCGAAAGGATTTGACCGAGATATTATTCAAGAAGTGATGGAGCAAATCAATTTAGATAAAGGCGATAACGAAGAATGGGAAGCCCTCGTTATGCAAGCTCAAAAAGCCGAACGTCGCTACAGTAAGCTAGGACGTAGAGAATTTGATCAAAAGATGAAGCAGTTTTTGTATCGTAAAGGATTCCCATTTCCATTAATTAATAAGTACCTTGAAGAATTTAACGATCAATAAAAATTTCTTTCTGCCCCTTATCTTCCTCAATGATTTGTTTTGCTTTCTCTAAAGCGGATTTTAATCTAGTGGGATCAGATATATGGTTCGAATGAGACCAGAAAGGCGTATTCATTCCACCCATATAGACCGCCGTAGCGCTTACACCAGTGCCTTCAAGTTCTTTCCACAGGCTCTCTGTAAATCCTCTGACAGCGTATTTCGAGGCCACATAAACAGATTCATGTTTCTTTCCTTTTAAGCCTGCCGTCGAGATGATATTCATAATGCGACCTTTCCTTTCTTTTAATATCGGCAGAAAGGCTTGGGTCGTGAAAATCGTCCCTTTTACATTTGTATCTATGACATGATGAATGTCTGAAATCGTCATCTCTTCTAACGAACCGAATGTCCCTATTCCGGCATTATTCACAAGAAGATCAATGCTAAGGTCATCTTCTTTCAGTTTCTTTGTCAAATGCGCTAGATCATCAGGGTTTGTTATGTCGCATTGGTAGCTCAGACATGTCGCGTTTTCTTTCTCGATATGCTGACAGATAGAGGTAAGTTTTTCTTTTGTTCTTCCTACTAATACCATACGATGTCCTTCTTTTGCCCAGCGCTTTGCGAGTTCAGCGCCTAGGCCAGACCCAGCACCCGTAATTAAGATGGTTTTCATAGTAAATCACTCCTTGATGTAAGCGTAGCATATTTTTGTCAGGAAGCAGAAAATAAACTATACTTGGGGGAAGAATAGAGTAGTGGAGGTTAAGAATGGAAAAGCGTTTCAGTGAAATGAGTGAGCAGGAATTACGAAGTGAAATAGCACTTCTTAGTGAAAAAGCACGTCGAGCTGAGCAGATGGGAATGGTGAATGAATTTGCTGTTCATGAACGCAGAATAGCCCTTGCAAAATCCTATTTAATTAACCCTGAGAACTTTGCTCCAGGTGAGAAGTATGAAATAGATGGCGACCCAGGTTCAACATTTACAATCGACTATATGAACGGAACGTTTGCTTGGGGATATCGTGAGGGAAATATGGAAATAGAAGCATTTCCTATCTCGATGCTCATTAAAAAAGAGCAGCAGTAATGCTGCTCTCTTCATTTCTAAGATCGTTTTCGCGTTTGCACTTGAAGAACGATATCGTTATACGTTTGCTTTGATTGTCCATTTACCTGATTGTGCGCGTGTTTTGGGTTTGCAGTTGGAGATTGGAATGGATCCTCATATTTCGGGTGAAGCCGATTTCGGTTATTTTTACCCATAGCTGCTGCCTCCTATATGAGAAAATTATCCCTGACGGTTGCCTGTACGATTAGATGCGCTCATGCGCTCCTGTGGATGAGTGTTAATCGATCCGTCAGCTCGTTTCGATGCATATTCTTCTTTTGCGCGTGGTTCTCCAGAAAACTTTGCATCTGGAAAACCGGTTTTTTTGTTTCTCATTTTTGTGCGCCCCTTTCCAATATCGTGTTGTGAAGCAGGCACACAATTAGTATGCGAATCAGAACGTTATGTTATGTGTGATTTATTAATTTCTACATTGAAAGTACAACATGAAAGGAGCATGCCTCATGGAAGATCTATTTCAAAGGCTTACTCATAACCTTCTTGAGAAAAACGACCATCTTTCTTACGGACAGGCAAGAACAATGGTGGAATTACTGTGGGAGGATTTTGAATCATCAAGAGCGAAGGCTGGAAGAGAGTATAAAGGTCAAGATGTAACTGAAAAAATCGTGAAACAGTGGATTGATTATTATGGTCCAGTTCTTCATGACTTTATGATGAGTAATCCAAAATACAAAGGTTATTTTAGAGACGATAGAAGCATAAAGCACTAAATAGAAACCGGCTGGACAATTGTCCAGCCGGTTTCTTATATAATCCTTCAACGAGTGACTTAGCAGATCAGTCTACAGCAGGATCCAATTTTTTTCTAAGCGTGTCTTCACTGTATACCCAACCTGTATAGGAGCTAGTAATTTCAAGCTGATCTTCCATCTGTACAACGGCAACAAAAGGATAGTGACCTTTATTGCGATAGCGAAGATCGATAAATCGCACCTCGTATCCCACTTCTTTTTCTTCAATTTCCCATCGATATACGGGTGAAAAAGAGAGGAAAGCACTTAAGTTTGGGTCTTCTTTTGCAGATTCGAGTACAGGTGTTTTCGGAACTGGCACCCGTTCAAATTCATCTTGAACGTGTATGGTCGTTCCCTCAGCACGGGCGACATAGAACTGTGTTTCGGATTTAACTGCAATGTGCCATCTACTCCAACGAATTGTAGGAGAGACAATGACTTCCACGGCATCAGGAATTCGTTCTCTAACAGCACGAATCACTTTTTTCTGTTCTGAAATTCTCCATAAATAATAGAGAATGAGAACGCCGTATATCGTTAAAAAGGTGAAACCAGGATTTGCACCAATGTACCACAGAATCAGACCTGCAATATGGCTGAGGAAAATAAATGGGTCAAAGATATTTATGACGCCAAGTGCGACCCATCTATTGGAAAATGGTCGAATGGCCTGTGTTCCATAAGCATTGAAAATATCGACAAACACATGAATGAAGACGGCAAGAAATGTCCATAACCAGAGATGAAGCCAGTTTGTTTCTGGATAAAAAAGCATGATACCACTACTAATAATAATGGGCCAGAGAAGGACGGCAGGAATGGAGTGGGTAATCCCTCTGTGATGGCGTATATAGACAGCGTTATTTTTTAATTTTAATACTGTATCAAAGTCTGGGGCCTGCGATCCGATTAGCGCCCCAATTAGAACGCTTTGTGCGGTAATAGGGTCCTGCGCAATAGCTGGATCTAAAGTTGCGAGAGCTCCAATCCCCAGTCCCATGACCACATGTGTCCCAGTATCCATAGGGTAAGATCCTCCTTGTGAAGCAAATCGATTAAGTTGCCAATATCGCATGAAGTTTAGCGTTCTCTCTTTAGTTATACCCAATTAAAACAAATGTGAAAAGTTAAAAGGTGAATGATAAGGTATGATGAGTTATTATATGTGATAGATGAAGGTGGAGGAAGTTAAAAGTGAATTTTAATCGTTCTTTAATACCATTTACTATATCATATCGGAGAGTTGATGCATGACAAAGAAAGTGACAGACCTTTTACAATTATTTGACGAACAAAAATTCCAACAAGATCTTATTACTTGGTTTAAAAAAGAACAGCGGACGCTTCCTTGGCGTGAAAGTAAGGACCCTTATCGGGTGTGGGTGTCTGAAATAATGCTACAACAAACAAGGGTCGATACGGTCATCCCTTATTACGAGCGGTTTATGAGCCTTTTTCCTACAGTGTATGCACTTGCAGAAGCTGAAGAAGCAGACGTATTAAAGGCATGGGAAGGGCTTGGATATTATTCAAGAGCACGAAATCTCCAGAGTGCTGTTCGCGAAGTTGCAGAGTCCTATAACGGAATCGTACCCAATCAACCAAAGCAAATTTCTGCTCTGAAGGGTGTAGGTCCTTATACAGCAGGTGCAATTCTAAGTATTGCGTACGACATACCTGAACCTGCAGTTGATGGAAACGTCATGCGTGTACTATCAAGAATTATTGGAATATGGGAAGATATCGCAAAACCTTCAGCTCGTAAGACTTTCGAAGAAATAACACGACGAATTATTTCAAATGAGGACCCATCATCATTTAATCAAGGAATGATGGAGCTAGGGGCAATCGTATGTACACCACGATCTCCTTCCTGTCTCTTATGTCCGGTACAGGAGCATTGTAGAGCTTTTGCGGAAGGATCACAAGAAGAGCTACCGATTAAATCTAAGAAAAAAGCTCCACGCCCTGTCCCAATAGCGGTAGTAGCACTTGAAGATAATTCAGGGAAATTTCTAGTTAGGCAGCGACCGGAAACAGGCCTTCTAGCAAGCTTATGGGAATTTCCAAACGTTGAACTGAGTGAAGGATCAAAAGAGAATCAGCTTCAAAGCCATATATGGGAAGAATATCAAATCGATGTTGAAATTGAGAAAGAGTTAGCTACTTTTAATCATATTTTTAGTCATCTAAAGTGGCAATTAACCGTGTATAAAGGATCGTATGATGGTGAAATTTCTCCTAAGAACTTTAAAATGGTAGAGAAAAAGGACTTGAAGAACTTCGCTTTTCCCGTTGCTCATCAAAAAATAACACAAATGGTTCTAGAAGGAGAGGAATAATTGTGGAGTTGAATTTAGAAAATAAACGCGTTTTAATTACAGGTGGTTCAAAAGGCATTGGCAAATCGATTGCGAAGGCATTTTATGAAGAAGGTGCAAAGGTAGGTATTTGTGGAAGGAATCGCGAGGATCTTGAGATGGCGAAAGATGAAATTGGCCCGAACCTTGCTTTATTCGAAGCGGATGTAACAGATGAAAGAAAACGTGTACAGCTATTGGATTCATTTATAATGGAATTTGGTTCTATTGATATCCTCATAAATAATGCTGGAGGAAGCAGTGGAGGGGCGATTATGGAAACAGATCTCTCTGAATTTCATAAGGCAATGGATCTGAATTTCTATTCAGCGGTTCACCTCAGTCAACTATCAGCAGAAAAAATGAAGGAGCTAGGTGAAGGGGTGATTGTCAATATCTCTTCGATCTTTGGTCGGGAATCTGGCGGCAAGCCAACTTACAATCACTCAAAAGCGGCCATGATTAGCTTTACAAAAGCAATGGGTGATGAATTAATTCAAGATGGTGTGCGGGTAAATGGCGTAGCACCAGGGGCGATTCTTCATCCTTCAGGAAATTGGCAAAAGCGCAAGGAAGAAAATCCGGAAAAAATTGCTCAGTTTGTGGAAAAAGAAATTCCAGGTGGGAGATTTGGTACACCTGAGGAAGTAGCAAATGCCGTCGTTTTTCTAGCTTCTGACAAAGCCTCCTGGATCGTCGGTGCCACCATCACGGTAGATGGTGGCCAATCAAAATCTAATTTTTAACGATGTTAAAAGCCCTCCGTGAATATCCGGAGGGCTTTTGTTTATCATTTTAATCAGGCATAAAGGCAGACAATCCACCACGTTGTTCAATTTCTTTCATGATTTCTCTATGAATTGCCAGGCCCTCACTGTTTAAATAAGGTGCAATTTGCTGCAAACTGTGGTGAAAAAAAGAAAGCTCCTGGTCAGCCCAATCCTTTTTCGCCATCATGGATAGCTCAGTCATATCTCGATGATCCATTTAAGATCCTCCTTTTCGATTATATTTTGCTACAGAAATGTATGTAGTATGAAGGGAAGTTTTGAGAAACCAAGAGAGGATTTTTTATTTTTTGAAAGCATACATAAGAATGTCTGATCTGGATATTCTATTGTTTGTGGGAGGTGATAAGCCATGGCAAAGAAACCAGGACAAACTCAAGCTGGTACAAGTATTCAACACGTAAAACAGCAGAATCAACAAGCTTCTGCAGGACAAGCAGGTCAGCAACAATACGGTGCTGAATTTGCAAGTGAAACGGATGCTCAAGAAGTGAAAGCACGCAATGCGAAGTCTGCTCAAAACAAGCAGCAAGCATCTGCAGGACAAGCAGGACAAGCAGGTCAGCAACAATACGGTGCTGAATTTGCAAGCGAAACGGATGCTCAGCAAGTGAAAGCTCGTAACGCAAAGTCTGCTCAAAATAAGCAGCAAGCATCTGCGAAGAACAACCAGCAGCAACAATAAGAGAACTTCCCATGCAGGGCTGACTTAGTCAGCCCTGTTTTTCTTTCAAATGATTAAAGGACGATAGGGATTTTAACGAAAACATCGAAACACTTACTAGAAGGAAGGAGGCTTCATATGTGTGGACGCTTTTCCTTAACAACAGAACTCGACGCTCTACTAAAACGGTTTCAAATTGAACAGACAACTATTGAAGGCTATGAGCCAAGGTTTAACATCGCGCCATCTCAACAAATTCCAGCCGTTATTCGAGCAGGCCATTGTAATCGAATTGGAACATTAAGGTGGGGGTTAATTCCTTTTTGGGCAAAGGATGCTTCGATGGCATCTAAATTGATCAATGCAAGGAGTGAAACGGCAGATAAAAAGGCAAGTTTTAAGCATGCACTTAAAAAGCAGAGATGCCTGATCTTATCCGATGGCTTCTATGAATGGAAACAAACGGAGAATAGGAAAGTACCTATGCGAATTCAAGTAAGAAAAGGTGAGCCGTTTGCAATGGCTGGATTATGGGAAAAATGGGATGATGGTAAGCGAACACACTATACGTGTACCATTTTGACGACTGAAGCAAATGATCTAATGGAAGAAATACATAATCGAATGCCTGTCATTTTAACAAAGGAAACGGAAAAAATTTGGCTTGATTCTTCTGTGAATGATGTAGCTGAATTAAACCAGTGCATGAAGCCTCTTGCATCTTCTGAGATGAGTGCCTATGAAGTTTCCACAATTGTCAACTCACCCAAAAATGAAAAACCAGAATGTATTATACCTATTTAAGCTGCTTCCCGTTACAGGGTGAGACAGCGCAAGATTTTTGTTTTTGACAAAACCTCCTACTTCTCTACAGAACTTTCCAAAGGTTTTTCATCTCACATATGGAAGTTGTTTGCTGAAGATGTTTCGTATATGTGAGTTAACTCGTTTAGTTTGAAAGGAGAAGGTTAGATGACCGAGTTTGATGAGCTTATTCAACAACAGCTCAAGCTTGCTGATCGGATGATTTATACCAGGGAAGAAATACAGAAGTTAGAGGAGACGGTATGTGGGTCGGATGAAGCGATGAAAACGATTATTGTAGAAAAAAAAGAACGGCTGTTGCATTTGGAAGAAGAGTTTGAACGACTGATTGAGAATGTCATCTCTACCTTTGAAAATACACCAATTTATTAATAGCAATTGAGGTGCCATTCAATTCGAGTGGCGCTTTTATTTTAATTTTATTTTGTTAAGCGTTATAATGGAGAAGAATATAGATGAGATGTAATAAATTTGATGATAGCCATGTATTGAACGGTAAGAAAGAATGGATACTGTGAGTCTGCCTATATGCAAGAGGCATTCATCGTTTTCCGGAATTTCTTAGGAAAGGAGAAGGAGATGAGTTTCCCAACGACCGGGACGAGAATTCAAATTCAAAGTTACAAACATCGCGGTACGCTTCATCGTACTTGGGAAGAAAGCATCGTACTGAAAGGTACCTCAAAAGAAATCATTGGGGGGAACGATCGCATTCTCGTGACAGAAGCTGATGGAAGACAATGGCGTACGCGTGAACCTGCGATTTGCTATTTTAGTGCGAACCACTGGTTTAATGTCATTGGAATGATTCGGACGGATGGACTTTATTACTATTGTAATTTAGGTACACCATTTACGTACGACGAAGAGGCGCTAAAATATATTGATTATGATCTTGATATTAAGATCTACCCTGATATGACCTTTAAACTTCTTGATGAAGATGAGTATGAAGCACACCGCGAAGAGATGAATTATCCCGAAGCCATTGACCGCATTATACAACAAAATGTAAAAGAGCTGATGAACTGGATTCATCAGCGTAAAGGGCCATTTGCTCCAGGTTTTGTGGATCAGTGGTATGAACAATTTCTACAATATAGGTAAGAAAAACCTGTTGAATGTTTTTCAACAGGTTTTTGCATGATATTAAAAAGCATGTGAATAGCTAAAGGATGATGCCATCTGGGTAGTATAAAAAGATATATGACTTTCGTCAGGCCATATAAAAAACAAATTGGAATTACAATTGGAATTGGAATAGTAAAGTTTGGAATTCCTCTTCTTCTGCCATTGATTTTAAAGTATGTTATTGATGATATTATCAATGCAGAAATGCCAGCTGGGGATAAATATGAGCAACTTCTTTGGTTGATGGGAGGAGCTTTCTTCCTATTCGTGGTTGTCAGACCACCGGTAGAATACTTCCGTCAGTATTACGCTCAATGGATTGGAAGTAAGATTCTTTATGATATAAGAGATAAATTATTTTCTCATATTCAACAATTAAGTTTGAAGTTCTACTCTAATAACAAAGCAGGCGAAATCATTTCAAGAGTAATAAATGATGTGGAACAGACAAAAACATTTGTGATTACTGGGATGATGAATGTTTGGCTTGATCTCATTACGATCGTCATCATTATCGGTATATTATCGTTTATGAATGTCTGGCTTACGCTTGCAGCAATTGTTCTTCTTCCTCTGTATGGACTTTCAGTTAAGTTTTTCTATAAACGACTTCGTGACTTAACGAAGGACCGCTCACAAGCACTTGCAGAAGTTCAAGGTCATCTTCATGAACGAGTTCAAGGGATGTCAGTGATTAGAAGTTTTGCCCTGGAAGATTATGAACAAGATCAATTTAACAAAAGAAATACGAATTTCTTAGAACGAGCACTTGATCATACAAGGTGGAATGCCAAAACGTTCGCTGTCGTTAATACAATTACGGATGTAGCGCCTCTTATTGTTATTGCCTTCTCTGCGTACCTTGTAATTTCAGGAGGACTTCAAATTGGTGAGATGGTAGCCTTTGTAACTTATATGGATCGCCTATATAGTCCACTTAGACGATTGGTAAACTCATCTACAACCCTAACGCAATCCATTGCTTCAATGGATCGAGTTTTTGAATTTGTTGATGAGAAATACGATATTGTGGATAGAGAAGATGCTCGAAAGTTGAGTAACGTTCGAGGAAATATACAGTTTGAAGATGTTTATTTTAAATATAATGAAAATGATCTTCCTGTTCTAAAAGGAATTGATCTAGATGTAAGGGCCGGGGAAACCATTGCACTCGTTGGTATGAGCGGAGGTGGGAAATCGTCTCTCGTTAGTTTGATTCCTCGTTTCTACGAGGTAACGGGTGGGCGAATTCTTATCGATGGCACGGATATTCGGGATTACGAAGCAAGAAGTCTTCGTGACAATATCGGAATGGTTTTACAGGATAATATCTTGTTTAGTGAATCGGTTCGAATGAATATTATGATGGGAAATCCTAATGCTTCTGAAGAAGATGTCATACGTGCAGCAAAAGCAGCGAATGCGCATGAGTTTATCAACAGTCTTCCGGAAGGTTACGATACGCCCGTTGGTGAACGCGGTGTGAAATTATCCGGAGGACAAAAGCAAAGGATTGCCATCGCGCGTGTCTTTCTCAAAAATCCTCCTATCCTCATTTTGGATGAAGCGACATCAGCTCTTGATCTTGAGAGTGAACATCTTATCCAGGAGGCGCTCGAAATACTTGCAAAAGATCGAACAACTTTCATCGTAGCGCACCGTCTTGCAACAGTGACGCATGCTGATCGAATTGTTGTCGTTGAAAATGGACAAATTTCTGAAAGTGGAAACCATCAAGAACTGATGAAACAAAAAGGGTCATACCATAACCTGTTCCAAGTACAAAATTTATAATGATTCATCAAAAAGCATCTAATTTAGATGCTTTTTTTGTTTAATTATGCACATTATCGCGTAAAAGTGACAGAGAAAGACAGAAAATTACCTCAATATACGTTGCCAATTGGTTAAATTAATGTAATAATGATAAACAGATTTTAGTTAAATTAAAAAATTCAGAATTTATAGAAAGGGGTGAGGGTGTGGAACAGCCAGTATTAAAAGTTAGCGGGTTAGAAACTCACTTTTTTACAGATGATGGAGAAATTCCAGCAGTCGATTCTGTTGATTTTTATGTCAATAAAGGAGAGGTGCTTGGGATTGTAGGGGAGTCCGGATCTGGGAAAAGTGTTACCTCATTATCCATTATGCAGCTCATTCAGGCCCCTGGTAAGGTAGTCGGTGGCGAAATTACATACAAAGGCGAAAATCTTATCGCTAAATCTGAGAAAGAGATGAGGAAGATAAGAGGGAATGAAATTGGCATGATTTTTCAGGAGCCGATGACATCGCTAAATCCAGTCTTCCGAATAGGAAATCAGCTGATCGAAGGAATTCGAATACATAAGAAATGGAACAAGAAAAAAGCCTGGGAGCATGCTGTATCAATTCTAAAGTTGGTGGGACTACCAAGAGCTGAAGAGCTAATGAATGAATATCCTCACCAATTATCTGGTGGGATGCGTCAGCGCGTTATGATCGCAATGGCAATGGCATGTGAACCAGAAGTTCTTATCGCGGATGAGCCAACAACTGCTCTCGATGTGACCATTCAAGCTCAGATTCTTGAGTTGATGAAAAAGTTGAATAGAGAAACAAACACATCAATCATTATGATTACGCATGATCTTGGTGTAGTGGCAGAGATTTGTGATCGGATTGCTGTCATGTATTCTGGGAAAATCGTAGAGCAAGGGAAAACACAGGATATATTTCAGCACCCTAAGCATCCCTATACGATTGGTTTAATCGAATCAGTACCTGACGTTCGCGTTCGAAAAGACAGGCTGTATTCAATACCTGGAAATGTTCCAAAACCAGGTTCTATCCATAAGGGATGTCACTTTGCACCGCGTTGTAGTTTCGCTTTTGATAAATGTTATGAAGAGAATCCAATGCTTTTAGATGCAGGACCGGCACAACAGGCCAGATGCTGGCTTCATGAAGATGCCGAGAAAGCAGCTGTATTAGAGAGAGTGAAAAGCTAAAGGGGGCGCCTATTTTGCAAGAAGCACTACTTGAAGTTAAACAGCTCAAGAAACATTTTCCCATTCAGGGAGGCGTACTTAAGCAGCAGGTAGGAACAGTAAAAGCCGTTGATGGTGTGACCTTTACATTACATAAAGGAGAAACTTTTGGACTGGTTGGAGAAAGTGGATGTGGAAAGTCTACAACTGGACGGATGTTAATGAGACTGCTTGAACCAAGCGAAGGTGAAGTTCTTTTTGATGGGAAAGAAATGACGACCTTAAACAAAAAGGATCTCCGTCACCTTAGAAAAGATATTCAAATGGTATTTCAGGATCCTTTTGCATCGCTGAATCCGAGGCATACAGTTGAAAAAATTATCGAAGAACCTCTTATTGTTCATCAGCTTGGTAATAAAGCAGAGCGTAAAAAAAGGGTAAGAGAACTTCTTGAAATTGTTGGTCTAAGTGCCTACCATGCCAAGCGGTATCCTCATCAATTCAGTGGTGGACAGCGCCAAAGAATAGGTATAGCACGGGCACTTGCAGTTAATCCGAAGTTAATCATTGCAGATGAACCTGTTTCAGCACTTGATGTTTCGATCCAAGCTCAAGTATTAAATCTTTTAGAAGATCTCCAGAAAGAGCTTGGCCTAACATATTTGTTTATCGCTCATGATTTAGGAGTTGTCCGTCATATTAGCGATCGCGTCGGAGTGATGTACCTTGGGCGTATTGTTGAAATGGCAGATAGTGAAAAGCTTTATTTGGATTCAAAACATCCGTATACACAGGCTCTTCTTTCAGCCGTGCCGGTTCCAGATCCTGAATATGGGAAAGACAGAATTATTCTTACTGGAGATGTGCCAAGTCCATCGAATCCGCCATCAGGGTGTCCTTTTCACACAAGATGTCCTAAGGCGATGGACGTGTGCAGCTCCGTAGTCCCTGAATTCAGAGAGATAGAACCTGGACACCATACAGCGTGTCATCTGTATGAAGAAGACCTTGTATAAATCACAAACATGACTAAGGGGGAAGAACATGAAGAAAACTATTTTTTCATTACTTTTTGTTTTGCTACTTTCGATTGGTCTAGCCGGTTGCGGTGGATCAAACGAATCGAGTGGCAACGGTGGGGGAGACTCCGGAGACGGAGGCGAAGAAGCAGGTGGAACATTGATCTTTGGCCGTGGCGGTGACTCCGTATCACTTGATCCAGCATCTGTAACAGACGGGGAATCATTTAAAGTAACAAAGAATATTTTTGATACGCTTCTTGATTACGGTGACGATAACACAGATGTGCAAGAAGCCCTTGCAACAGATTGGGAAGTTTCTGACGATGGCAAGACATATACATTCACTCTTCGTGAAGGTGTAAAGTTCCATGATGGTACTGACTTTAACGCAGACGCTGTAGTTTACAACTTCGAACGTTGGATGAATGGGAATGAAGAAGCATTTTATTACTATAAGTCCATGTTTGGTGGATTTAAAGGTGACGAAGGACATGTGATTGAAAGTGTAACGGCTACAGACGATTATACAGTCGAATTTAAGTTGAAGCGTCCACAAGCGCCATTCCTTAAAAACATCGCGATGTCTCCATTTGCGATCGCTAGCCCGGATGCACTTGAGAAGCAGGGCGATAAGTTTGGTGAAAACCCTGTAGGTACTGGTCCGTTTGTATTTGATCAGTGGAACAGAAATGACAAAATCGTTCTAAATAAAAACGACGAGTACTGGATGGATGGGTATCCAAAGCTTGATAGCGTCATCTTCCGAGCGATTCCAGATAACTCTGCACGATTGAATGCACTAATGGCTGGTGAAATCGATTTGATGGATGGTCTGAATCCTTCTGATGTTCAGCAGGTAGAGGACAATGCTGATCTTCAAACTTTCTTCCGTCCTTCTATGAACGTAGGATACCTTGGATTGACAACAGATCGTGGACCATTAAAAGATAAGCTTGTACGTCAAGCGCTAAACCATGCAGTAGACAAGCAAGCGCTTATTGATTCTTTCTATGCAGGACAAGCGGAGCCAGCGAAAAATCCGATGCCTCCAGTAATCGGTGGGTATAACGATGAGATCGAACCTTATGAGTATGATCTTGATAAAGCGAAGGAACTTCTAAAAGAAGCAGGCTATGAAGATGGATTTGAAATGGAGCTTTGGGCTATGCCTGTTCCACGTCCATATATGCCAGATGGCCAAAAAGTAGCAGAAGTTCTTCAGAAAAGCTTCGCTGAAATTGGCGTAGATGCTGAAATCAAATCATACGAGTGGGCAACTTATCTTGAAAAAGCTCGTAATGGTGAAGCAGATAGCTTCTTGTTAGGTTGGACTGGCGATAACGGTGACGCTGATAACTTCCTATACGTCCTTCTTGATCAAGATAACATTGGAAGCAACAACTATACGTACTATGAAAATCAGGAGCTTCATGATCTTCTAATCGAAGCACAGTCGACTCCAGATGAAGAAGAACGTAATAAGCTTTATAAAGAAGCACAAGAAATCATCCATGAAGATGCACCGTGGATTCCTCTTGTACACTCCAAGCCAGCACTTGGCGGCTCTAGTACAATTAAAGGTTTCTCCCCGCATCCAACTGGATCTGACAAGCTAACAAAAGTAACGCTTCAATAGGAAATAAGGAAGGGGAGTGATGCACTCCCCTTTTATTCTTCATAACGTTACATACATATTATGACGACAAGATTTTTACAGATGGAAGAGGTGAGTAGATGCTTGCTTATACAGTTAGACGACTGCTGATGCTCATCCCGGTATTGTTTGGGATGACACTCATTGTATTTTTTATGATTCGAGCCATTCCTGGCGATCCAGCACAGGTTATTCTAGGACAACAAGCAACAGAGGAAGCAATAAAAAGTTTAACAAAACAGCTTGGTCTTGATCAGCCGTGGTATCTACAGTATATCGATTACATTAAAAATTTATTTACAGGAGATTTAGGCACTTCTCTTCGGACGAGTTCAGATATTAGTGGAGAAATTTGGCCATATCTTGCTGCTACTCTTGAACTGTCGCTAGTTGCGATGGTGATTGCGATTTTTATCGGTGTAAATGCAGGGATCATTAGTGCTTGGTTCCAAAACTCATGGTTTGATTACACGGCTATGGTATTAGCGCTAGTTGGTGTATCCATGCCTGTTTTCTGGCTTGGGTTGATGGAACAGTGGGCTTTCTCTCTTGAACTCGGATGGCTTCCATCAACGGGTCGTGAAAATGTGAGAAACCCTGTAGATGCGATTACTCACCTTTATCTTATTGATACCTTAATTCAGGGTAGAATGGATCAATTTGTTGAAGTGATTAAGCATTTGATTCTACCTGGGATTGCTCTTGGTACGATTCCAATGGCTATTATTGCACGAATGACACGCTCAAGCATGCTTGAAGTTATGCGCTCTGATTTTGTTCGAACAGCGCGTGCAAAAGGAACGAAAATGTTTTGGGTTGTCTATAAACACTCTTTAAAAAATGCCTTTATTCCGGTTCTAACCGTTATTGGACTTCAAATGGGTTTGCTTCTTGGAGGAGCGATTCTTACTGAAACGATCTTTGGATGGCCTGGAATCGGCCGTTATATTTACGATGCGATTAATTTCAGAGATTACCCTGTCATTCAATCCGGGATTTTAATCGTTGCGGTAATATTCGTTTTTATTAATTTAATTGTCGATCTGCTGTACGCTGCAATTGATCCTCGAATCAAATACAACTAAAGGGGGCTTCTAAGATGGCTGAAATTGCTCCGCAAAAAAAAGTGAATGTTCAAAAGCAACCAGATGAAGAAGTATTATCGCCATGGCGTGAAGCCTGGAAAGGATTCAGGAGAAATAAGCTAGCGATGGTCGGCATGGGGATTGTACTTTTTTTCATTCTTCTAGCGATCTTTGCAGGAGTCATCGCTCCTGAAGGGATTAACGAACAAAAATTAGGTGAACGGCTTCAATCGCCATCAGCCAGTCATTGGTTTGGAACCGATGATTTCGGTCGCGATATTTTATCACGTATTATTTATGGGGCACGTATTTCTTTATGGGTTGGTTTCTTTGCCGTACTCGGTTCAGCAGCGGTAGGAAGTTTACTTGGTATGGTAGCGGGATATTACGGTAAATTAGTAGATACAATTATTTCTCGTATCTTTGATATCATGCTTGCCTTTCCAAGTATTCTTCTTGCGATTGCAGTTGTGGCAGTATTAGGACCATCATTAAGAAATGCGCTGATTGCGATTGCCATTATTAATATTCCAAACTTTGGACGGCTAGTTCGTTCTAGAGTGTTAAGTGTCAAACAGGAAGAGTATGTGATGGCGGCGAGGGCTGTTGGAATGAGAGACTCAAGAATCATTTTTCATCACGTATTACCGAATTCCCTCGCACCTATTATTGTGCAAGGAACGCTTGCGATAGCGACTGCTATTCTAGAAGCGGCTGCGCTTAGTTTTCTAGGTCTCGGTGCACAGGCGCCACAACCTGAGTGGGGGAAGATGCTAGCAGACTCCCGTTCATACATTATCCAGGCTCCGTGGACGGTGTTTTTTCCAGGACTTGCGATTATGCTAACAGTTCTTGGATTTAACCTACTAGGTGACGGTCTCCGTGATGCGTTGGATCCTAAAATGAAGAAATAAAAAATCAGCCGATTCGGCTGATTTTTTTATTTGGCATGAAGCTCTTGTATGTCGACTTCATTTTCTTCCTGGTGATACGAATGGAAGCTATCGACTAGCAGATCAAGGTGTTCTAGATGGTCGTTGTAATCAATAATCATACCGATTAAAGGAAAGATTGTCATCCAAAGTTCGCGGTTACATTCACCACTTTCGTATAAATCAACATAGCGTTCGGTTAAAGTAGATTCACCGGATCCAACTGTGTTTAACATTTCTTCAGGAGACTGATGCCTCACTTTGCCGATATATTTTAAATGGATACGTTCGTGATAATTTGTCAGCTCATCAAGGTGAGTCTGAATCATCTTTCTTACCTCATCAGGCATGATCAAAATCTTCACATCAAGTTGATCAAGCATTTTTAGAATAGCGAGTGATTTTTCTGTTGTAGCGATCATCTGTCTGAATAGAACGAGCTTACGAGCTTTTACAAAATCTCTTCTTTTGAAATAGGTTCGCTCTTCCTTATAAAGAAGAAAGTACTGATCACTTTTCACTGTGTCTTCTTTTAACTTAATCAAGTTTTCTTTAAGGACTTTGTGTTCCGCGTCATTCCTCGTAGCAAGTCGAATCCATTGTGAGATATATTCAGTGTTGCTTACGATTTTATGAAACAATTTCGTTTCATACTTCGGTGGGAGGAAAATCAAATTCACAAAGAAAGAACTGACGACCCCAACCATAATGACGAGAAATCGATTCGTGGCAAAAGTGATAAATTCCTCTTGTGGCGCGTTCATAATTAATATCACTGTTACAACAGCTAGTGGAATTGTACTTTCAATATTTAATTTAATATTAATAGCGATAATTATAATAGCGCCTAAGCCAATGACAATGGGCTGATTTCCGAAAAGAAGAACAAGCACAACGGCTAGCAGGGCTCCAATAATGTTTGATTGAAATTGATCGATAATCGTTTGATACGATCTGTAGATGGATGGTTGGATCGCAAACAATGCAGCTACACCAGCGAAAGTAGGTGGCTCTAATCCAAGCCATGTTGCTAAATATAAGGCGATGGTAATCGCAAGCCCTGTTTTAAAAATACGGGCACCAAACTTCATTCTGTTATTATCCTTTCATTGCATACTATTAATATAGAGAGTAACCTCTATTTCCTCTTTTAAACATATGAGACGTTCTAGTTATACATCGGAATGGTTCGGATAGCAAGGCTTATTTCAAATAATACCAAAGATAGTAGAAAAGACAGAATGAAGTTGCTTCATTCTGTCTTTATCATTTTCCATTAAGCCATCTGTTGGAAGACGCGTTTTACTGCTTCAAGCGTTTCATCAATGTCTTCTTCAGTATGTTCTGTTGTTAGAAACCAAGCTTCGTATTTAGAAGGGGCAAGATTAATTCCTTCCTGAAGCATGAGTTTAAAGAATCGGGCAAATCTCTCTCCATCAGAATCCTCAGCCTGTTTGTAATTCATTACTTTCTCGTTATTAAAGTAGACGGTAAGAGCCCCTTTGAGACGATTGATTGTAATCTGAATCCCGGCTTCCTTTGCGTGTTGAAGGATGCCTAATTCAAGTCGTTCTCCAAGTTTGTCTAAGTGGTTATATACCCCTTCTTCTTGGAGGACTTCAAGACACGCAATACCTGCTGAGATCGAAGCAGGATTTCCGGCCATTGTTCCAGCTTGATAAGCTGGTCCTAGAGGAGCAACGTGTTCCATAATCTCGCGCTTACCGCCGTAAGCGCCAATCGGGAGACCTCCTCCAATAATCTTTCCGAGTGCTGTCATATCTGGTTCAACACCAAGTAAGTTCTGGGCACCGCCGTACATAAAGCGGAACGCCGTGATCACTTCATCGTAGATTACGAGAGCACCGTGTTGGTGAGTGATTTCATTGACCTGTTCAAGAAAACCTTCTTCAGGTTCAACGATGCCAAAGTTACCAACAATCGGTTCAACGAGAACACCCGCTACTTCATCTCCCCATTTTTCCATTGCTTCTTTATAAGCCTCAATGTCGTTAAATGGTACTGTGATAACCTCTCTGGCAATGCTTTTTGGAACGCCAGCAGAATCCGGACTTCCTAGAGTAGCAGGGCCAGAACCCGCAGCAACTAGGACAAGATCTGAGTGTCCATGATAGCAACCAGCAAATTTCACAATTTTGTTTCGACCGGTATAGGCCCTTGCAACACGAATCGTTGTCATAACCGCTTCGGTACCGGAGTTTACAAACCGAACGCGTTCAAGAGAAGGAATGGCTTCCTGAAGCATTGATCCAAAGCGATTCTCTAGAACGGTCGGTGTCCCATATAAAACGCCATTTTCCGCTGCAGTTGTGATGGCTTTCGTAATATGTGGATGTGCATGGCCAGTGATAATGGGACCGTAAGCTGCAAGATAGTCTATGTATTTGTTACCATCAACGTCCCAGAAATAAGGCCCCTTTGCTTTTTCCATGAAGATGGGAGTGCCTCCGCCAACGCCTTTATAGGATCGAGATGGACTGTTCACACCACCTAGCATAATATCAAGTGATTCTTTATGATGTTGTTCTGATTTCGTGAAATTCATGTTAACCTCCTAGTCTTACTTGTTCATCACTATCCATTGTAGCATGAGTAGAGCGGAACAAAACACTATTCCCACTTGCACTTAAGCGCAATGATTGTTTAATAGGAGTGGCTCTTGTAAACTAAGTTGGTGTGTAAAAAGGAGGATAACGAATGGAAAAGGTTATTGATGTGCAGTCGTTGCGTAAGGATTTTAAATCTCATTCAAGCCGCTCAGGATTAAAAGGAGCGTTTCGAGATCTGTTTACGCGTAATTATAAAGTGATTTCTGCTGTAAAAGATATATCGTTTACTGTTAACGAAGGGGAAATGGTAGGGTATATCGGAGAAAATGGTGCTGGAAAGTCAACAAGCATTAAAATGCTAACTGGCATTTTAACACCGACTTCTGGGACTGTTCGGGTGAATGGAATGGATCCTCATAAAGAACGTGAAAAATTTGTTCGTTCCATTGGTGTTGTGTTTGGTCAACGTTCTCAATTGTGGTGGGATATTGCCGTACAAGAATCGTTTCGTTTGCTTAAGAAAGTCTATAACGTGCCGGATGATGTATATAACGAACATATGAATCACGTCATTGAATCGCTTGATATTGGACCATTGCTTGATAAGCCTGTAAGAAAGTTATCGCTAGGACAACGTATGCGATGTGAGCTAGCAGCAGCGCTTCTTCATAATCCAAAGCTTTTGTTTCTTGATGAACCAACTATTGGTCTTGATGTCCTTGTAAAGCTAAAGATTCGTAATTTCTTAAAGGAGATTAATGAGAAGTACAAGACCACCATCTTACTTACCACCCATGATCTTACGGATATTGAAGCGTTATGTGATCGTGTTGTGATGCTGGATGAAGGACAGATTATCTATGATGGGAAACTTGCTAAGCTCCGTTCTAACTGGGGAGAAGGAAAGCAGATTGAATTTCAGTTTGGTGAACAGGTTAGTGGTGAACAACTCCAACCTTTATTGAAAGAACTCGAAGCAGAATGGACAAAAGGTGACCGAGATAACGTATGGATTGCGAATGTGATTAACGAAGAGCACGTGATTTCTGAAGTGATTGGTCGAGTTGTGGCAGCAAATCGAATTACGGATATTAAAATTCATGAAATTTCGACGGAAGAGATTATTCGAAATATCTATGAAGAAGGTATGCTAAATGGGTAAGTATCTCGAAATGATTCGAGTTCGTTTTTTAATGATGCTTGCCTATCGAACGAACTATTATAGCGGAATTTTAATTTATAGCATTAATATCGGGGCGTACTACTTTTTGTGGAATGCCATTTATGGTGGAAAAGGAGAAATTGAAGGATTATCCGTGATTCAGATGACAACCTATGTTGCGGTTGCCTGGATGGCAAGAGCTTTTTATTTTAATAACATTGATCGAGAAATTGCTCAGGAGATTAAAGAAGGTAAGGTAGCAGTAGAATTTATTCGGCCTTATCACTATTTACTAATGAAGACGATGCAGGGACTAGGGGAAGGGATTTTTAGATTAAGCTTCTTCTCAATTCCAGGTATGATTATCGTTAGCCTTATTTTCCCGATTGAATTTTCAGCTGCATTTTCGACGTGGATGTTCTTTGTGGTTGCGATTATTCTAAGTTTTATTGTTAATACTCAAATTAATCTGCTGACAGGTGTTATGACCTTTTTCTTCTTTAACAACGATGGACTGATTCGAGCAAAACGCGTTGTAATCGATTTGTTCTCGGGGTTATTACTTCCAATTAGTTTCTACCCAGGTTGGGCGCAAAATGTCATGGACTTTCTTCCGTTTCAAGCTATTAGCTATATCCCAAGTATGATTTTTACAGAAGGTTTTACTGGGAGTGCGGTTTGGGAGGCGATTCTTTTCCAGCTTGTCTGGGCGGTTATTTTGATTCTTCCAATTCAAGCGCTATGGGTCATTGCCAAAAAACGCTTGATTGTGCAGGGAGGGTAATAGATGAAGCATACGAGTGTTTTCTTTCTATATGTAGCGCAGTATATGAAAACAAGATTAACCTATCGTGTTGATATGCTGATGGAGATTATGTCTGATTTATTGTTTCAAGCAGTCAATCTCATTTTTATATTGGTAGTATTCGGACATACAAATATGTTGAGCGGCTGGTCGAAGGATGAAATTATTTTTATTTATGGCTTTTTTCTCGTTCCATTTGCCATTTTTGGCGCCTTCTTTAATATTTGGGATTTCAATGAAAGGTATATTGTTAAAGGGGAGATGGATCGAATCTTAACAAGACCTGTGCATAGTTTGTTTCAAATTATTTTAGAACGGATGGAGCTTGAATCATTGTTTGGGGTACTAACTGGTATCGCTGTTATGATATATGCAGGAAGTCGTCTTGATCTAAGCCTATCCTGGTATGATCCTATTGTTTTTCTTTTCATGGTTCTAGGCGGAGCTTTTGTCTACGCAGGGATCTTTATTTTGCTGGCCAGTATCAGTTTTTGGTCAGATAGTAGAACAAGCATTATGCCAATGATGTATAATATCGGAAACTATGGTAGATATCCAGTTGATATCTACAATAAAGTCATTCGCTTTGTGTTAACGTGGATCTTACCTTTTGCTTTTGTTGGTGTTTATCCATCTGCTTATTTCTTGGGTCGTGAAGAATGGTACGGTTATGCTTTTCTTACCCCAGTGATGGGCGCTGTCTTTTTTGGATTTGCGATCTTTATGTGGAATATTGGCGTCACGAAATATAGAGGCGCAGGTAATTAAAAGTCCAGAGGGATTCCCTCTGGACTTTTTGTTTATGATTAGACAGGTTCTAA